>ERZ1673962.103-NODE-103-length-70947-cov-161.561305_pt1 | contig 70947 bp, 65 predicted proteins | sample MGYA00580188_ERZ1673962 | MGnify/ENA primary metagenome ERZ1673962 (study PRJEB41334, sample SAMN05608104) | rock metagenome | biome: terrestrial subsurface; feature: shale formation; material: shale | place: USA: Pennsylvania ...
GATAGAGGCATTGTCTTCACCTTGCACTCAGACTGCTAGGTTTTCACACAGTCTGCGAAGGCGCCTTTGTTTTGGCTCAGCAGCTATCAGTTCTTGGCTGCCAAGCTCAGCTTACATTAGCGAAGCGAACGCTCTCAGGCATCCCGCTTAGCGTCTCAACGCCTGCTCGATCTGAGCGTCCGACAGGAATTGTTCAAACCGGGCTTTGTACAGCTGCTGCATCGCGTTGGCTATATGGCCGGAAGGAATGCCATCCTTACCGGTGAACTTCTTGTCCACCAGTCTGTTTCCCTGATTGTCCAGAACCGTTACTTCTACGTCATAGTAAGAAGACTTGCTGAACGTGTGATGGTCGTACTTCCACTCCAACAGCGAAACAACCAATGATTTTTTGCCGCCCTTGCTGAGTTCCTGCAACAGGCTTTCTTCGGTCATCCCTACGGTTGTCGGGTAGAGAACGGTATCGACTCCGCTGCTTTTGAAACCATGCTCGATCCTTTTGCCCAGATAGAGGCTCATGGCTTCGCCTGTAGCAGTTCCATAGCTGAACGGGATACCCAGGTTGCTCCGAATCAGGCCTTCGAAAGAAGGGTTTTTATCTTTATCCAGCACATAAGGGCGATTATCCAGCACTGCAACAACCAGCGGCCCGGCATCCTCTTGGAAGCTGAGATTGGGTGCAGCTTGTTCAGCGGTCATGATGCTGGCGCAGCCCGTCAGATAAAGCCCTAGGATGCCAGCGAAAATAACCTTCAAGTAAGCCTTCATTTATCCCCCTTATCACTAAAAAATTGCTGAGTTGTTTTTTAATTATCAAATCAGACAAGTGTTCCAAAGCAACGCCCTGAACACTTTTCCAACCACGCCAAGCTTAACGACATAAGCTTCCGCTTTAAAGGCAAAGTGCCACCATTGCCGCACGACAGGGATGAACGGTAGTTAACGATCCATTGCGTCAGACAAAAAAAGCCCCCGCCAGCGGAAGCTGACGGGGGCTTTTAGTTAACGCAGAACTTTAGTTCTTGGCGGCGCGCTTGCGCTGGTTCTCGTCGAGAATCTTCTTGCGCAGGCGGATCGACTTGGGCGTCACTTCGACCAGTTCGTCGTCGTCGATGAACTCCAGCGCCTGCTCAAGGGTGAACTTGATCGGCGGGACCAGGGCGATGACTTCATCCTTGCCGGAGGCGCGCATGTTGTCGAGCTTCTTGCCCTTGGTGGGGTTGATGGTCAGGTCGTTGTCGCGGCTATGGATGCCGGCCAGCTGGCCTTCGTAGATTTCCTGGCCGGGCTCGAGGAACAGCTTGCCGCGGCTCTGCAGGGTTTCCAGCGAATAGGTCAGTGCCTTGCCGGTGGCCATGGAGACCAGTACGCCGTTCTGGCGGCTGGTGACTTCACCACCTTTGATCGGCCCGTAATGGCTGAAGGTGGAGGTGAGGATGCCGGTACCCGAGGTCATGGTCAGGAAGCTGTTGCGGAAGCCAATCAGGCCACGTGCCGGAATGGTGTATTCCAGACGCACACGACCCTTGCCGTCCGGCGCCATGTTGGTCAGATCGCCCTTGCGCAGACCCATCTGCTCCATCAGCGAGCCCTGATGCTGCTCTTCGATGTCGATGATGACGTTTTCGTAGGGCTCCTGCTTCTCGCCGTCGACTTCCTTGATCACCACTTCCGGGCGGCCCACGGCCAGCTCGAAGCCTTCGCGGCGCATGGTTTCGATCAGGACCGACAGGTGCAGCTCGCCACGACCGGAGACCTTGAACTTGTCCGCCGAGTCGCCTTCTTCAACACGCAGGGCGACGTTGTGCAGCAGCTCCTTCTCCAGGCGCTCCTTGATGTTGCGGCTGGTGACGAACTTGCCTTCACGGCCGCAGAACGGCGAGTCGTTGACCTGGAAGGTCATGGAAACGGTCGGCTCGTCGACGGTCAGCGGCGGCAGGGCCTCGACGTTGCTCATGTCGCAGAGGGTGTCGGAGATGTACAGCTCGTCCATGCCGCTGACGCAGACGATATCGCCGGCTTCGGCTTCGGCAACTTCGACGCGCTGCAGACCCGAGTGACCCATGATCTTGAGGATGCGGCCCTGACGCTTCTTGCCGTCGGCGCCGATGGCGATGACCGGGGTATTGGTCTTGATCTTGCCGCGCTTGATGCGGCCAACGCCAATCACGCCGAGGAAGCTGTTGTAGTCCAGCTGGGAAATCTGCATCTGGAACGGACCGTCAACATCGACGTCCGGCGCCGGCACGTGATCAACGATGGCCTGGAACAGGGTGTCCATGTTGTCTTGCAGGTTCTCGTGATCGAGGCCGGACAGGCCGTTCAGGGCGCTGGCGTAAACGATCGGGAAGTCCAGCTGCTTGTCGGTGGCACCGAGGTTGTCGAAGAGGTCGAAGATCTGGTCCACAACCCAGTCCGGACGTGCGCCCGGACGGTCGATCTTGTTGACCACGACGATCGGGTTCAGGCCGGCCTGGAAGGCTTTCTGGGTCACGAAGCGGGTCTGCGGCATCGGGCCGTCGATGGAGTCGACCACCAGCAGCACGCAGTCGACCATGCTCATGACGCGCTCGACTTCACCGCCGAAGTCGGCGTGGCCGGGGGTGTCGACGATGTTGATGTTGTAGCCGTTCCACTTCAGCGCGGTGTTCTTCGCCAGGATGGTGATGCCGCGTTCCTTTTCCTGGTCGTTGGAGTCCATCACGCGCTCGTTTTCCAGCTCCTTGCGATCCAGGGTGCCGGACAGACGCAGCAGCTTGTCGACGAGGGTGGTCTTGCCATGGTCGACGTGGGCGATGATGGCGATGTTACGGAGATTCTCGATCACTGTTTGATACCTGAAAAGAAGCTGGAAGCATGAAGCTGTAAGTTGAAACCGAAAGCAGCACAGTCTCCGGGGTCGGGGGGGTGCTTGCGCCTGATGACGAAGTGGCTGGTAGGACCGAGGCTCTTCACTTCGAGCTTCCAGCTTCGGGCTTCAGGCTTGCAGGCCGGTAGACCCGCACATTCTGATGCCCCTCGCAGAGCAGATGATGAGCATGCAGGCGGCTCATGACACCTTTATCGCAATAGAGCAGGTACTGGCGATTCGCATCCAGTTCCTTGAAGCGATTATTGAGGGCATAAAAGGGCAATGTTTGCACTTCGATGCCGGACAGTTGCAGAGGTTCGTCCTCGGCCTCGTCGGGATGACGAATGTCGAGGATGACCTGACCGGCTGACGCCTCCGCCACATGCTCGACCTGGATATCCTCGCCCAGCTCATCGATCACATGGTCGATGGCCACTTGGCGGGCATTTTCCAGGGCACGCTCGAGCACAGCCATGTCGAACTGTTTTTCTTCGTGTTCGATACGGTAGCGCTTGGCCTTGGTAGTCGGGTTCTTGGAGATCACGCCGCAATACTCGGGCATGTTCTTGGCGAACTCGGCGGTGCCGATCTCGAATGCGGTATTGATGATGTCCTGCTTGTGCGCCGCGATCAGCGGACGCAGCACCAGCATGTCGGTGGCCGAATCAATCACGGCGAGGTTGGGCAGCGTCTGGCTGGAGACCTGGGAAATCGCCTCACCGGTGACCAGCGCATCGATGCGCAGGCGCTCGGCGATCTGTGTCGAAGCACGCATCATCATGCGCTTGAGCACCACGCCCATATGGCTGTTGTCGACCTTGTCGAGGATCTCGCCGACCACTTCCTCGAACGGCACGCTGATAAACAGCACGCGGTGCGAGCTGCCGTATTTCTTCCACAAATAGTGGGCGACTTCCATTACGCCCAGCTCGTGGGCGCGCCCCCCGAGATTGAAGAAGCAGAAATGCGTCATCAGCCCCCGGCGCATCATCTGGTAGGCGGCGACTGTCGAATCGAAACCGCCGGACATCAGCACCAGGGTCTGTTCAAGCGCGCCCAGCGGATAGCCGCCGATGCCGTCATGCTGGGCATGCACGACAAACAGGCGCTGGTCGCGAATTTCCATGCGCACTTCGATCTCGGGCGCCTTCAGTGAAATCCCCGCCGCACCGCACTCCTCGCGCAGGCGACTGCCGACGTGGCGCTCCACGTCCATGGAACTGAACGGATGCTTGCCGGCGCGCTTGCAGCGCACCGCGAAAATTTTGCCGGGCAGGCGCTCGGCGAAGTGCACCCGGCACTTTTCGACGATGTCGTCGAGATCGCCCAGCGGGTATTCGTGGACTTCCAAGCAATGGCCGATACCTGGAATACAGCACAGGCGCTCGATCATTTCGCGCAGCACTTTCGCATCGCTGAGCGCGGTTTCCACCTCGATGTTGTCCCACACGCCAGCCACCCGCAGTTCGGGATCAAGCTCGCGCAGCACGGTGCGGATGTTTTTCGCCAACTGACGAATGAAGCCCTTACGCACCGGTGGGCTTTTGATGGTTATTTCGGGGAAAACCTTGACGATCAGCTTCATGAAAAACAGCGCACGCGCCGCCATGGCATAAAAAGAGGGGGGCGGAGTATATCGGAATTCGATCAACTTTTAGGCAGTTTTCTCCGACGCCCTATTTTGCCCTTAAATCGCTCGAAAAACCGAGGCGCCGCACTATTATGGTGCGCTAAACAGGCAACGACTGTCGGCCTGGGATTTGTGCCCCTGAAAAGCACCCCGAGTTAGACCCTTCTGCCCACAAAAGAGCACTGGCACGCAATTTGCTCTCTTGTGAGGCAGGTCGCCTTTGGCGGAACATCGCCGCCCGGCTTCACCCTGCTTCGGAAGCATTCCCTGTCAGCGCTTCCACTATCTGGAGAACACCATGTCGAAGTCGCTTCAACTGATCAAAGATTACGATGTGAAGTGGATTGATCTGCGCTTCACAGACACTAAAGGCAAACAGCACCACGTCACCATTCCGGCACGTGATGCAGAGGATGAAGACTTCTTCGAGCATGGCAAGATGTTCGACGGCTCCTCCATCCATGGCTGGAAGGGCATCGAAGCTTCCGACATGATCCTGATGCCCGTCGACGAAACCGCCGTGCTCGATCCGTTCACCGAAGAGCCGACCCTCATTCTGGTCTGCGACATCGTCGAGCCGAGCACCATGCAGGGTTACGACCGCGACCCACGCTCCATCGCCAAGCGCGCCGAGGAATTCCTCAAGTCCACCGGCATTGGTGACACCGTATTCGTCGGCCCGGAGCCGGAGTTCTTCATCTTCGACCAGGTCAAGTTCAAGTCGGACATCTCCGGCTCGATGTTCAAGATCTACTCCGAGCAGGGTTCCTGGATGACCGACCAGGACGTCGAAGGCGGCAACAAGGGCCACCGTCCGGGCGTCAAGGGCGGCTACTTCCCGGTGCCGCCGTGCGACCACGACCATGAAATCCGTACTGCCATGTGCAACGCCATGGAAGAGATGGGCTTGGTCATCGAAGTGCATCACCACGAAGTGGCGACTGCCGGCCAGAACGAGATCGGCGTCAAGTTCAACACGCTGGTGAAGAAGGCGGACGAAGTTCAGACCCTCAAGTACTGCGTGCACAACGTCGCCGACGCTTACGGGCGTACCGCGACCTTCATGCCCAAGCCCCTGTACGGCGACAACGGCTCAGGCATGCACGTGCATATGTCCATCTCCAAGGATGGCAAGAACACCTTCTCCGGCGAAGGCTATGCCGGCCTGTCCGAGACCGCGCTGTACTTCATCGGCGGCATCATCAAGCACGGCAAGGCGCTGAACGGCTTCACCAACCCGTCGACCAACTCCTACAAGCGTCTGGTTCCGGGCTTCGAAGCACCGGTCATGCTGGCCTACTCGGCCCGCAACCGCTCCGCCTCGATCCGCATTCCGTACGTGTCGAGCCCGAAAGCCCGCCGTATCGAAGCGCGCTTCCCGGATCCGGCTGCCAACCCTTACCTGTGCTTCGCCGCACTGCTGATGGCTGGCCTGGACGGTATCCAGAACAAGATTCACCCCGGCGATGCCGCTGACAAGAACCTGTACGATCTGCCGCCGGAAGAAGGCAAGCTGATCCCGCAGGTGTGCGGCAGCCTGAAAGAAGCCCTGGAAGAGCTGGACAAGGGCCGCGCGTTCCTGACCAAAGGCGGCGTGTTCAGCGACGACTTCATCAATGCCTACCTCGAGCTGAAGAGCGAGGAAGAAATCAAGGTCCGCACCTTTGTTCATCCGCTGGAATATGATCTGTACTACAGCGTTTGATCTGAAAACTACCTGCGTTGGCAATACTTCGTTAAAAACAGGCTCGGAATGCTCATTTAGAACACTAAACTCCGCTTCCTCGCCTGTTTTTGCCTCGTCTTGCCTGCCTCGGCTACGTTTTCAGCAACTCGCTAAATAGCTGTAAATGACAAGGCCTCCCTCGGGAGGCCTTGTTCGTTTCCGTCATTTGCAATCCGCCAGCGTTCGCAAATCCCACCGATCGAACTTGCCGGCGGGCCAAAGCGGTGCAAGGCTTCAGCCTTCAAACCTCGCGGAGCTTCCCATGCGCACTGCATTGTTCAGCCTGCTTCTGATTCTGAGCGTCCCGGCCCTGGCGCAGATCTACAAATACACCGACGACAAGGGCAACACCGTCTTCACCAACCAGCCACCGGATGGCGTAGCCGTGGACGAAGTGAAATTGCCCCCGGCCAATACCGTGAATATCAAAACCCCCGAGCTACCACCGCCACTGCCCGACGACGCCCAGGGCGAACGGCAGCAACCCTACCGAAGCCTGGCGATCGGGGGCATTCCTGATGAAGAGGCGCTGCGCGCCAACAACGGCACCTTCACCGTCACGGCGCACCTCGATCCGGCGCTGCAACAAGGCCATCAACTGCGCTTTCTGCTCGATGGCATACCTCAGGCCCCGGCCAGCCGGTCGACCTCGCTACAGCTGAACAACGTCGATCGCGGCACTCACCAGCTGGTAGTCGAAGTGCTCGCCGGCGAGCAGGTGCTGCAGCGCACCGCAGAGACCTTCACCGTGCAGCGCGTTCACACCTCCAGCCCGGCACGTCGATGAGGCGATATGCCCGGCTCGGGGCGCTCGGCCTGCTGCTGGCACTTGCATTGCCTGCGGCTGGCCAGATCTATTCCTATATCGACGAGCAGGGCAATCGCGTCTTCACCGACCGCCCCGGTGGTCGGGCTGTCGAAACGCTCAAATCCAGGCCAACCAACAGCATGCCGGCGCAGCCGGTGGCAGCACCTACGACGGTCAGGGAAAAAATCCGCAGTGAATCCACAGCCGCCTACCAGCGGCTGGAGATCCTGCAACCGGAGCAGGATGCCACTCTGCGCGACAATGCCGGATCGCTGCTCGTCAGCGTGATCAGCGAGCCGGCGCTGCAGCCGGGCCATCAGTACCGTCTGTTGCTGGATGGCAATCCGACCGCCACCGGCGACAGCGCGACCCTGGCTCTGGAATACATCGACCGTGGCAGCCACCAACTGGCCGTGGAAATCATCGACAGCCAGGGCAATACGCTGCTCCACAGCCCGCCCCGGACCTTCCATATGTTGCGCACCTCGCTGGCTCAGCGGCGCATGGTGAGACCCTGCCAGAAGGCCGATTACGGCGTCCGCCCGGAATGTCCGCTGAAGGACAAACCGCCCGAGAAGCGAAACATTCCATTCGTGCCCTTTCTGTGAGCACTTGACGCACCTGAATGGTGCATTATTGCGTTCACTCGCCGCGTTTGATTTTTAACAAGGGCGCGCCGCTCTGGTGCATGACGCTTCTCGCCTAAGAAACGAGCATTTGGTTTGCTTCTTGCATTTTTCGCATTTCACACCGGATGCAGACAGCCATGATCAACGAAGCCCTGCAACGCCTGCTGATCGAGAATCTGACCACTGCGACCCTGCTGCTGGATTCACGCCTGCACCTGGAATACATGAATCCGGCGGCAGAAATGCTGCTCGCCATCAGTGGCCAGCGCAGCCACGGCCAGTTCATCAGCGAGCTGTTCACCGAATCGGCGGAAGCGCTCGCTGCTCTGCGCCAGGCGGTGCAAGAGGCGCATCCCTTTACCAAGCGCGAAGCGACGCTGACCTCGGCCAGCGGCCAGTCGCTGACGGTCGATTATGCGGTCACACCCATTCTCAGCCGCCAGCAGACCTGGCTGCTGCTGGAAGTGATACCGCGCGACCGGCTACTGCGCATCAGCAAGGAAGAGGCGCAGCTGTCCACCCATGAAACCACGCGCATGCTGGTGCGCGGCCTCGCCCACGAGATCAAGAATCCCCTCGGCGGCATTCGCGGCGCGGCACAGCTGCTGGCCCGCGAGCTGCCCGACGAACACCTCACCGATTACACCGCAGTGATCATCGAGGAAGCTGACCGGCTGCGTAACCTGGTGGATCGCATGCTCGGCTCGAACAAGCTGCCGTCGCTGTCGATGACCAACATTCATGAAGTGCTGGAACATGTCGCCAGCCTCATCGAAGCGGAATGCCAGGGCAGCCTCACGCTGGTGCGCGACTACGATCCGAGCATCCCGGAAGTGCTGATGGACCGCGAGCAGATGATCCAGGCGGTGCTCAACATCATGCGCAACGCCATGCAGGCGCTTGCCGGCCAGAGCGAACTGGGCCTGAGCCGCCTGACCCTGCGCACTCGCACCCTGCGCCAGTTCACCATCGGTCATGTGCGCCATCGGCTGGTGGCGCGTATCGAAATCATCGACAACGGCCCGGGCATTCCCGCCGAACTGCAGAACACCCTGTTCTACCCCATGGTCAGTGGCCGCCCGGACGGCACCGGCCTGGGCCTGGCCATCACCCAGAATATCGTCAGCCAGCACCAGGGCCTGATCGAATGCGAGAGCCACCCCGGCCACACCGCTTTTTCGATTTTCCTGCCGCTGGAACAAGGAGTCTCCTGAGCATGAGCCAAAGCGAAAACGTCTGGATCGTCGATGACGACCGCTCCATCCGCTGGGTGCTGGAAAAGGCCCTGCAACAGGTAGGCATGGTCACGCAGAGTTTCGACAGCGCCGATGGCGTCCTCGCCCGACTCGCCCGGCAACAGCCGGACGTGATCATTTCCGATATTCGCATGCCCGGCGCCAGTGGCCTGGAGATGCTGGCGAAGATCCGCGAGCATTACCCGCGCCTGCCGGTGATCATCATGACCGCGCATTCGGACCTCGACAGCGCTGTGGCGTCCTATCAGGGTGGCGCCTTCGAGTACTTGCCCAAGCCCTTTGACGTCGATGACGCCGTATCCCTGGTCAAGCGTGCTCACCAGCACACCCAGGAGCTACAGAACCTGCAGGAGCCGGCAGGCCGTCATCACACCCCCGAAATCATCGGCGAGGCGCCGGCGATGCAGGAGGTGTTCCGCGCCATCGGCCGCCTCAGCCATTCCAATATCACGGTACTGATCAATGGCGAGTCCGGCACCGGCAAGGAGCTGGTTGCACACGCGTTGCATCGTCACAGCCCGCGTGCAGCATCGCCGTTCATCGCGCTGAACATGGCGGCAATCCCCAAAGACCTGATGGAGTCGGAGCTGTTCGGCCATGAGAAAGGGGCCTTCACGGGCGCGGCCAACCAGCGTCGTGGCCGCTTCGAGCAGGCTGACGGCGGCACCCTGTTCCTCGACGAGATCGGCGACATGCCGGCCGACACCCAAACGCGCCTGCTGCGGGTGCTGGCCGATGGCGAGTTCTACCGGGTCGGCGGACACACGCCAGTGCGGGTCGACGTGCGCATCATCGCCGCCACCCACCAGGACCTCGAAAGCCTGGTGCAGGCAGGCAAGTTTCGCGAAGACCTGTTTCACCGCCTGAACGTCATCCGTATCCATATTCCGCGACTCGCCGATCGTCGCGAGGACATCCCGGCACTGGCCGAACACTTCCTCGCCAGCGCCGCGCAGGAGCTGGCAGTGGAGACCAAGCTGCTGCGCCCCGAAACCGCACTGTATCTGCAGAACCTCGCGTGGCCCGGCAACGTACGCCAGCTGGAGAATACCTGCCGCTGGATCACGGTAATGGCCTCTGGACGCGAAGTGCATGTCGATGACCTGCCACCAGAACTGCTCAACCAGCCCGCCGACGCCACGCCGGTACACAACTGGGAGCAGGCGCTGCGTCACTGGGCCGACCATGCGCTGACGCGCGGCCAGACCGGCCTGCTCGACGAAGCGGTGCCGGCCTTCGAGCGGATCATGATCGAAACCGCACTCAAGCATACCGCTGGCCGACGCCGCGACGCTGCCCTGCTGCTGGGCTGGGGCCGCAACACCCTGACCCGCAAGATCAAGGAGCTGGGCATGGGCGATGGTGGGGAAGATGAAGATGAGGAATAAAACCGCCGCCTGACCTACCCCGAACTCCACGGAGCGCTCTTCGCTGGTCGCATTGGCTGGCGAACCAGGCATCGGCTCCCGCAGCGCCCGACTAGCCGGTGAGTGTGATCCGGCAGTGCGCAGGCTTCGGCTGAACCGGGAGACACAGCGCCGTATCCGACGCCATCCCCTTGCGGCACACTGCTCCGGTCCGGGAAACTGCCCGGTCAAACCCTGCACCGGGAGTTCCTGCATGACCAGCCAAGCTGCCGAGGTTCGGCGCTCTTCTCTCCGCCTGCCTTCCATCGACCGCCTGCTGCGCAGCCCCGCCTGCATGCCGCTGCTGGATCGCTACGGGCGCGAGGCCCTGCTCAGAACCCTGCGTGGTCTGCTCGATGAACTTCGCGAACCGGCGCTGCTGGGCCAGCTCAGCGCACCCGAGTTGACCGAGGAAGTGCTGGCCGGTCGCGCCGGCGAACGCCTGGCCAGTCAGCACCGCAGCCGCGTGCGCCGCGTATTCAACCTGACCGGCACAGTACTGCACACCAACCTCGGTCGCGCCCTGCTGCCGGACGAAGCCATCGAGGCCATTACCCTCGCCGCGCGCTATCCGCTGAACCTGGAATTCGACCTGGCCACCGGCAAGCGCGGCGACCGCGACGACCTCATCGAAGGGCTGATCCGCGAGCTGACCGGCGCCGAGGCCGTTACCGTGGTCAACAACAATGCCGCCGCCGTGCTGCTGGCGCTCAACAGCCTGGGCGCGCGCAAGGAAGGCATCATTTCCCGCGGCGAGCTGATCGAGATCGGCGGCGCCTTCCGCATCCCGGACATCATGGCCCGCGCCGGGGTGAAACTGCATGAAGTCGGCACCACCAACCGCACCCACGCCAGGGACTACGAAGCAGCAATCAACCCGCGCTCGGGCCTCTTGATGCGCGTGCACACGAGCAACTACAGCGTGCAGGGCTTCACCGCCAGCGTTGCGACCCCCGAACTGGCGGCCATCGCCCATGCACATGGCCTGCCGCTGCTGGAAGACCTCGGCAGCGGCAGCCTGGTGGACCTTTCACGCTGGGGCTTGCCGAAAGAACCCACCGTGCAGGAAGCCCTGCGCGACGGCGCCGATATCGTCACCTTCAGCGGCGACAAGTTGCTCGGTGGCCCCCAGTCCGGACTGATCGTCGGCAGCAAGGCGCTGATCGCGAAGATCAAGAAAAACCCGCTCAAGCGCGCCTTGCGTGTGGACAAACTGACCCTTGCCGCGCTGGAAGCGGTGCTCAATCTCTATCGCGACCCCGACCGCCTCGCCGAACGCCTCACTAGCCTGCGCCTGCTCAGCCGCCCGCAGCAGGAGATTCGCCTGCAGGCCGAACGCATTGCGCCAAGGTTCGGCGCAGTGCTCGACGAAACCTGGCAGGTCAGCGTCAGCGATGCACTGGGCATGATCGGCAGCGGCGCACAGCCCGTCGCTCGTCTGCCAAGCGCTGCGTTGTGCATCCGCCCGCAACAACCGAAACGCCTGCGTGGCCGCAGCCTGCGCCAACTGGAAGAAGCCCTGCGCAGCCTGCCGATCCCGATCCTCGGGCGTGTGGCCGAAGATGCCTTATGGCTTGATCTGCGCCAACTGGACGACGAGCCTGCGTTCCTCGCCCAGCTGCCCCATCTGCAACAGGAGTTAGCGACGTGATCGTCGGCACCGCCGGCCACATTGACCACGGCAAGACCGCCCTGCTCCAGGCCCTGACCGGTCAGCAAGGCGACCGCCGCCGTGAAGAGCGCGAGCGCGGCATCACCATCGACCTTGGCTACGCCTATGCCGACCTCGGTGACGGCAGCCTGACCGGTTTTATCGACGTGCCGGGCCATGAGCGCTTCGTCCACAACATGCTGGCCGGCGCCAGCGGCATCGACTGCATGCTGCTGGTGGTCGCTGCCGATGACGGCGTGATGCCGCAAACCCGCGAGCACCTGGCCATCGTCGAACTGCTGGGCATTCGCCGGGCGCTGGTGGCACTGACCAAGATCGACCGGGTCGAGCCCGCGCGGGTGGTTGAAGTTCGCCAGCAGATCACGGCGTTGCTGCAGCCCGGCCCGCTGGCCGGGGCGCCGATCTTTCCGGTTTCCGCCATCGACGGGCAGGGCCTCGAACCGCTGCGTCAGGCCCTGCTTGATCAGGCTGCGCACATCAATGCACGCAGCGAGAGCGGCCACTTCCGCCTGGCCATCGACCGCACCTTCAGCGTGACCGGGGCCGGCGTGGTCGTCACCGGTACCGCTTTCGCCGGTCGCGTGCAGGTCGGCGATGAACTCACCCTGTCGCCACTCGGTCGGCGCGTACGGGTGCGCGGCCTGCACGCGCAGAATCGCGAAGCCAACGAGGCACACGCCGGCCAGCGGGTCGCGCTGAATCTGGCCGGCGAACGCCTGGCCGTCGAGCAGGTCAGCCGCGGTGACTGGCTGCTGGCGCCCACGCTGCAGGCCGCCTCGCAACGCATCGATATCGAATTCACCCTGCTGGCCAGCGAAGCCCGCGCCCTCAAACACTGGACGCCCGTGCACGTACACCTGGGCGCGCAGGACGTCACCGGACGCATCGCCCTGCTCGAAGGCGAATGCGTTGCGCCCGGCGGGCAGGTGCATGCCCAGCTACAGCTCAACGCCCCCGTTCACGCCATTCATGGTGACCGGGTCGTCCTGCGCGACCAGTCCGCACAGCGCACCCTCGGCGGTGGCCGCGTGCTGGACCCCTTCGCGCCGCCGCGCAATCGCCACCGCCAGGCGCGGCTGGCCCAACTGCGTGCGCTGGCAGGCAATACGCTGGAAGACATACTTCCGCAACTGCTGCCCAGCGCCGTCAACGGTGTGGAGCCGGCGTACCTGGAACGCCAGTTCAACCGCCCCCGAGAGACCTGGCAACTGCCGGACGCCGCCGTGGAAATCACCACCCGCCAGGGCACGCGGCTGTTCGAGCGCTCCTACTGGGACTATCTCGGGAAAAGCCTGGCCCCCGCGCTGCAACGCTTCCACGAGGAACAACCCGACGAACTCGGCCCCGACCGCGACCGCCTGCGTCGCTACGCCCTGCCCCAGCTGGAGCGGCCAGTCTTTATCGCCCTGCTGGAACAGGCGCTTGCCGAAGGCGCGGTACAGGCCAGCGGCCCCTGGCTGCACCTGCCCGAACACCGCGTACGCCTGAGTGACGAAGAGGAAGTCCTCAAGGCGCAGCTGTGGCCGCTACTCGAAGCCGACGGTTTCAATCCACCCTGGGTACGCGACATGGCCAAGGCGCTGGCCATTGATGAAGAATCGGTGCGCAACCTGCTGCGCAAACTGGCCCGCCTCGGTGAACTGCAACAGGTGGTCAAAGACCTCTTCTACACCGAAGCCGCCACCCGCCAGCTGGCCCGCCTGTTAATGGAAATCGAACACGAGGCCGGCGTGATCCGCGCCGCCACCTTCCGCGACCGCATCGGCCTCGGACGCAAGCGCAGCATCCAACTGCTGGAACACTTCGACCGCATCGGCCTGACCCGCCGCTTCGGCAACGAACGCAAGATTCGCTCCGACAGCGCACTGGCCACCGCCGTGGAGATCGGGTAGGGTCTGTCACTCGCAAAACGCCGTGGCAGACGCCCCGGCGCCTATCAAGGAAGGCAATCGCAGCCGGTGCTGCGGCCGGGCTTCAAACCCGGTTGGGGGCGGCAGCCGTTCCTGGGTGAGTTCGACTCTCACTGCCTTCCGCCAAATCCCGGTTTGAAAGCCCCGAACTACGCGGCCCCCAGCAAGCAGGGCCAAAAAAGCTCAGCGAGATTGGCGGGAATCACGACCGCTGGAAAAACATAAGCAGAGGCATCATTCGACCAGGTACCGAGGAAGTCGGCATTCTTGCGAGGTTGTTTCCGGAATACGCACTCTGGCTAGTAACTGGCCTGATAGAGCCAGAGAACGGACATAGAAGCCCGGACTACGATGAGGCGAACAGAAACTTGCCCAATCAAAACGCGGGATAGCGATAACGACAGAAGTGGCTAGGCGCTGGATTGCCCGGAGATAGACGGCATGGATGAACAGTTAAAAAATCTGAAGTTCGATATCGCCGAGGAGATCGAGGAACGGCATGCAAGGCTGGAGCGTAGGCAAGGCAAAGGAGGAATAGGAATCGGGACTGCGATCATCGTTGCAGCAACGATACTTGTGACTGGCTTATGGGGCGGCAAGTACTTAGACGACGCCATCACCGAATATCGAATCAGATCCGCACTTCAAGAAGTGGCCGACTATTTCAAGGCACAAACCGCAGAACAGCAGCGAGTAGAACAAGCCAGGAAACAACAGATCCAGCGGCGCGAAATTGCGGCAGCAAACGCCAAAAAAGCTGAAATCTGGGATTTCAGAGAGTGCCGCTTCTGGTGGGAACACGCTCCAAAGGACCCGATCACAATCGCCAAAGCAAAACGCATGCAGTCATGCAAAGGCGGGTTCTAGTGTCGAAAATGTGTCGAAAACAATGCAGACCAAAGCCGATTAAGCTGAACCGGAAAAGCCGACAGACAAGCAATGCGGGACTTTGCCGAATAAAGCAGGCGAAAAAAAACGAGTTCGGCTCTCACTGCCTTCCGCCAATTTTGGTCCTGATAGCTTCGGCTTGTGCCGGCCTTATCTACTCAATCGAATAAATTTTCAGTTGAGTAGTTCAAAAACCCACCTTGAGAAATAAGTGTTTATTTAAAATAAACCAGTCTTATTCAATTGGTTCGCACCGCCATGCGGAACAGCGGCGTCGACGGAATAATTTATTTTTCTACTTCCGAGAACGATTATTTTGCGGGCTCCCGCCCAGCCGTGCGCAGCCAATATCCATAAGTTTTACAAACTCACGAGCATCATTGAAGTAATTGCGAAACGCTGTTCTTATTAACGCGGCAATCAAATAGCACATCTCAAGCACTCACAAAAAACCATTAAATTCAATGACTTATGGATATAAAGATTGATCGCTACTTGCCCTGTTAAATTGCCGGGTTAATACCTCCTCGCTAGAGTCGGCACGCACTAGCACTATATCGCTCTCTGGCATTCTTTTCTCTAGCTCAAAAAGCTCTCGCAGGGCATCCGTTGCATCCCTAAAGCTCTTCACTGTGAGATTTCCATCTGGGCTAAAAATTAAAATACTATTCTTTTTATCGGATATATCGCTCTTTGCTTGATGAAGTCCACGAAGGGTCTGCATAAGAGCTAGCTCGCTGTCTAGCTTTAAGAATTCCTCCAACACTTCCCGATCCGCCAGCGCAGGAAACGGCCCCTTTAAGGCTTCATGAGCTCGTGCAAGAATTTCACTCGCGTAAGCCATCGCTTGATGGTAGCGCTCATCACCTTTTTCAAACTTTGGCTGGCTTTCTGTAACAAATCCGACAACCTCAACAGCAGTTGCCCATGCGTGCTGGACTGGAGTTCGATACTGAATTTCGATGTAGAGACCTTTTAAGCCCCTTCCTAATGCTGAGTTCACGTCATATTCGTAGACGTCATGAATACCCCGATACCCTGTATTCTTTGGATGAGCAATATAGTCATACTTACCTGGATCGTTACGCATTCTGTGGTTAAAACGAGCCTTATGGAAATCAGCTCTGAAACGATTTAGCTCCTTAATGTTTTTAAAAATAAGTCTGCATCCAGCCACATCATCCATACGCGCCAAGTACATGCTCGGTAGCCGCTGCAATTTGTCGAAAATAGTATTCTTGCGTTTGTGCCGCTGAGCAACAATGACACTTTTTCCGCGCAACCTACCACGCAGTATCGCTTGAAACGTATTCAGGACAGCACGATGCGCCGCACGCCAATCCTCGATAACCTCCAAGTCTTCGGAAGTCATTATGCCGTTCCGCACTGCATCACCAGCGCGATTAACACGAGACTTAGAACCGCCAGGATAAGCTACTTCAGTCACAGCTAAGTCTCCAATGACATCTGAAAAATAATGCTTTCGAGTCGAAATATAAATGCACACCATATCTAAATTTCGCTCACACCCATAAATCAACTCCGAGAATATCCTGCACTCTGGAGCTATTAACGCGGCAATCAAATAGCACATCTCAAGCACTCACAAAAAACCATTAAATTCAATGACTTATGGATATAAAGATTGATCGCTACTTGCCCTGTTAAATTGCCGGGTTAATAACACAATGGAATAACAGTCACACCAACATGCACGCGATACCGGACCCAGCTTCGATCTCTTCCAGCAACCTTTTGTCTCGATGTGAGTCGAGCATGCATTACTTAGGCCGCTGTTTCGCCGGTCCTCACAAGCTGCGTAGGCGCCCCCTACCCGCCAAAAAGCCTACCTTAACCACACAGTCCACGTTCTCTATCAAAATCGCATAAAAGGAAAAAATCGCACGCGGTCCTATAGTCCATGACTGTTGGTCTAGGATTCTCTGAAACGAAACGAAACGAAGGAGATCGGGCATGTTGGCGACTTTGCTACCCGCATTGCGTGGACTATCACTGCCGTTGCGCCTTCGGCTGTGGGACGGCAAGGCGGTTGATCTGGGGCCGGCGCCCACGGTGACGCTGGCCATCAATGATCCCGGGATCGTGGCCGATCTCGCGCACCCCAGCCTCGACTTGTTGGGGGCGGCCTACGTTGAAGGGCGGGTCGATCTGGAGGGGCCGCTGGCCGAGGTGATCCGTATCGGCGATGAGTTGAGTCGCGCGCTGGGCAAGGATGATGCGGCACCGCCAACACGCACGCCGCACGACAAGGCTACCGATACTGAGGCCATTTCCTACCACTACGACCTGTCCAACGAGTTCTATCAGCTGTGGCTGGATCGGGACATGGTGTATTCCTGCGGCTATTTCGAGACCGGAACCGAAGATCTCGGCCAGGCCCAGCAGGCCAAGCTGCGTCATCTGTGTCGCAAGTTGCGGCTCAAACCCGGTGATCGGCTGCTGGATGTCGGCTGCGGCTGGGGCGGGCTGGCGCGCTTTGCGGCGCGTGAGTTCGGTGCCGAGGTGTTCGGCATCACGCTCAGCCGCGAGCAGTTGAAGCTGGGGCGTAAACGGGTCGCTGCCGAAGGTCTGGAGGATCGCGTGCAGCTGGAGCTGATGGATTACCGCGACCTGCCCGGAAACGGCCATTTCGACAAGGTGGTCAGCGTCGGCATGTTCGAGCATGTCGGCCATGCCAACCTGCCGCTGTATTGCCAGCAACTGGCGGAAGTGGTCCGCCCCGGCGGGCTGGTGCTGAACCACGGCATCACCGCCCGGCACATCGACGGGCGACCCGTGGGCTACGGCGCGGGGGCGTTTATCGGGCGGTATGTCTTCCCGCACGGCGAGCTGCCGCATCTGATGAAGATCGGCGCCTGCATCAGTGAGTCGGGGCTGGAGATCGTCGATGTGGAAAGCCTGCGCCTGCATTACGCGCGCACGCTGGATTTCTGGAGTCAGCGCCTGGAAGCGAAACTGGCCGAAGCGCAGCGCCTTGTTCCCGAGCGTGCGCTGCGTATCTGGCGGGTCTATCTGGCCGGCTGCGCCTATGGTTTTCGGCGCAACTGGATCAACCTGCACCAGATTCTTGCGAGCAAGCCGTTACCGGATGGTTCTCATGAGGTGCCCTGGTCGCGCGCCGATCTGTACCGGTAACGCCGGCCACCACGCCAGGGCGGTGGCCGTCAGGCTCAGCGCAACAGCAGCAGTGGCGTGGTGGTCGAGCGCAGCATGTTGCTGGTGGTGCTGCCGACGAAGAACTGCCGAATCCGCGAGTGCCCGTAAGCGCCCATTACCAGCAGGTCGATGGCGTGCTCGGTCTGATAGGCATGCAGGACAGGTTCAACCTCGCCCGCGAGGACCGCAACATGCACCTCGAAGCCGGCAGCCGCCAGCGTATCGCGGGCGGACTCCAGCGCTGTCTTGTCCTCTCCGGTATCGCTACCGACCATGACCAGATGTATCGGCATGCCCTTGAGCAACGGGCTTGCGGCCAGCATCTCGACACCCTTGCGCGTGGTGGCGCTGGCATCGAAGGCGAGCATGGCGGTTGTCGGCGCGCGGAAATTGGCCGGCGTCACCAGGATGGGACGGTGCATGGTGCGGATCACGCTTTCCAGCTGACTGCCGATCATCTGGATGTCGTTGCCGCTGTCTTCGCCCTGCTTGCCGATGACCAGCAAGCGGGTATCGCCCTCCAGTTCGCGCAGGGTTTCCACCAGGTCGCCGTGCCGCTGGCGCAACGCGGGCTGCGCCACGCCGGCCTCGATGGCGCGCTGGCGGGCCGAATCGAGCATCATGCGGCCCTCCTCGAGGGCCAGCTTGCTGCGTTTTTCGTCCAGCGAGGCCAGCTCTTCAAGCAGGAACTCGCGGCTGCCCAGCCCGATGATGCCGCTGAGATCACCCGATAGCGGGTAGCGCTGCCGGTCGAGCACATGCAGCAGCGTCAGCGGCGCACGCAGGCGCTGGCTGGCCCAGGCCGCGCAATCGCAGACGGCGGCTGCCTGTGGGGATCCGTCGATGCATGCCATTACCTGAGTCATATCGCTCTCCTGCTCAGTGGCTCATGAGTTTATCGATGGCTTCGGGTTTGTCATGCACCCCGAAGCGGTCGACGATGGTTGCGCTGGCTTCATTCAGCCCCAGCACCTGAACTTCGGTGCCTTCGCGGCGGAACTTGAGCACCACCTTGTCCAGCGCCGAGACAGCGGTGATATCCCAGAAATGCGCCTGGGTCAGGTCGATGGTAACGCTGCTGAGGGCTTCCTTGAAATCGAACGCCGCGGCGAACTTGTCCGAGGAGCTGAAGAACACCTGGCCGACCACCCGATAGGTACGCTGCTCGCCGCCGGCATCCACTGCCGACTCGATATGCAGGTAATGCCCGATTTTGTTGGCGAAGAACATCGCCGCCAGCAGCACCCCGGCGAGCACGCCGTAAGCCAGGTTGTGGGTGAAGACCACCACCACCACGGTGACGACCATGACAATGTTGGTGGAAAGCGGGTAGCGCTTGAGGTTGCGGATCGAATCCCAGCTGAAGGTGCCGATGGACACCATGATCATCACCGCCACCAGCGCGGCCATGGGGATCTGCCCGACCCAGTCGCTGAGGAATACCACCATCAACAGCAGCACCACGCCGGCGATCAGCGTCGACAGGCGCGTGCGGCCACCGGATTTCACGTTGATCACCGACTGGCCGATCATCGCGCAACCGGCCATGCCGCCAAACAGGCCGGAGACGATGTTGGAAACGCCCTGCCCTTTGCATTCGCGGTTCTTGTCGCTGCCGGTGTCGGTGAGGTCGTCGACGATGGTCGCGGTCATCAGCGATTCCAGCAGGCCGACCACGGCCAGCGCGACAGAGTACGGAAAGATGATCGCCAGGGTCTCGAAGGTCAGCGGCACTTCCGGCCAGAGGAAGACTGGCAGGGTGTCGGGCAGATCGCCCATGTCGGCAACCGTGCGGATATCCAGGCCGAGGTACATGGCCACTGCGGTGAGGGTAAGAATGCAGACCAGCGGCGAGGGGATCACCCGCCCGATCTTCGGCACATAGGGGAACAGGTAAATGATGCCCAGACCCGCTGCCGTCATCGCGTAGACATGCCAGGTGACGTTGGTCAGCTCCGGCAGCTGCGCCATGAAGATCAGGATCGCCAGTGCGTTGACAAAGCCGGTGACCACCGAGCGCGAGACGAAGCGCATCAGCGAGCCCAAGCGCAGATAACCCGCGCCGATCTGCAGCACACCGCACAGCAGCGTCGCCGCCAGCAGGTATTGCAGGCCGTGCTCGCGCACCAGCGTTACCATCAGCAGCGCCATGGCGCCGGTCGCGGCAGAGATCATCCCCGGACGACCGCCGGTAAAGGCGATTACCACGGCGATACAGAAGGAGGCATAGAGGCCGACCCGCGGATCGACACCGGCAATGATGGAAAAGGCGATGGCCTCGGGAATCAACGCCAACGCGACGACGAGGCCAGACAGCACATCACCACGGACGTTGGAGAACCAGTTCTGTTTGATCGAATGAAGCATCAGGGTATCCAGTACAAAAGCACAGCCTGCGCTGAAGCGAAACGCGGGCTGTCACAAGGTCAGTTTTACAAATTTGAGTCGCTACGATTGGCGCGGGCAAACGACGCGCAGCAGCATACGTACACGCCCATGACAGGCGGTCACATCAGGCGAGGGGGCGTTGCGCTATGGCGGACCAGGCAGCCAGATCATGAACATTCGTCTCGATTGCAGACTTCTACGGTTCGAAGAGGTCGCAGGGGGCGGCAAGGATACCCAAATCATCCCGCCACCGCGACCCGTAACCGCGCGGGTGCCGGCAGCCACGCCGGGAAAACCCTGATGCCGGTGCTTTGGCTTATCATGCCGGCTTCCTACAACGAAGCCTGCCATGCCTGCCCTATCCAGCCGTGTTCGCGTCGCCCTGATCGTGCTGCTGATCCTCGGCGGTCTGCTGCTGAGCATGTACTGGGCGGGACGACTGGCCGAACAGCGCACCTGGACCGAACGCAGCCAGGAAGCCGGTGGGCAGCTGGAGCTTTACGCTCAGGCGATCCACACCCAGGTCGAACGTTTCCGCTCAGTGCCGGCCCTGCTGGCGCTGGACAGCGATATCCGCGAACTGCTGGAAAATCCCGACGACCCGCAGCTGCGCGACCATCTCAATCATCGGCTGGAGCAGCAGAACCAGGCTGCCGGCTCCTCGGTGCTGTACCTCATCGACCGCCAGGGTGACACCCTGGCTGCCAGCAACTGGCGCGAATGGAGCAGCTTCGTCGGCAGCAACTACGGCTTTCGGCCCTATTTCCGCGACGCCATGAGCCAGGACTCGGGCCGCTATTTCGCGGTGGGCGTGACCACCGGCATACCCGGCTACTTTCTCTCCAGTTCGGTGAAAAACGCCGCCGGCGAAGTGCTTGGCGTGCTGGTGGTCAAGCTGGAGCTGGAAGACATGCAGCGCGAATGGGCCGGCCAGTCCGGCATTCTGCTGATCACCGACTCGCTGGATATCGTGATTCTCAGCAACCGGCCCGCCTGGCGCTTCCGCTATCTGCAGCCGCTCAGCGACGAGGTGCGCAAGCGCCTGATCGATGCCCGCCGCTATGCCGAGCAGACCCTGCAACCGCTGCACAGCAAGCCCCTGCAACGTATCGCCGAGAACAGCGAGCGCCGGCAGGTCGATGGCCCGGACGGCCTCAACACCTATTTCTGGCAACGCCTCCCGCTGCCCGAAGAGGACTGGACGCTGCACCTGTTGCAGGAGCCGCAACAGGTTGCCGCCAGCATCCGCAGCTATCGGCTGGCGGCGGCTGGCGTGTGGATGACGCTGGCCTTCCTGTTGCTCTACCTGGCCCAGCGGCGCAAAACGCGCCGGGTCGAGCAGCGCAGCCGCAACGAGCTGGAGCGCCTGGTGGAAGCCCGCACCCGCGAGCTGCAAACCGCCCAGGACGGCCTGGTCCACGCCGCACGCATGGCCGCCCTGGGGCAGATGTCTGCCGCGCTGGCCCACGAAATCAACCAGCCGCTGACCGCCCTGCGCATGCAGCTGGCCAGCCAGCGCCTGCTGCTCGACAGTGGTCGCAGCGAGGCGGTGCGCGAAGGCCTTGGCCAGGTTGAAGGGCTGATCGAGCGCATGGCGGCGCTGACCAGCCACCTGAAGACCTTTGCCCGCAAGAACCCCGCCGGGCTGCCCCAGCGCGTGCGCCTGGACGATGTGGTGGAACAGGCCCTGCAACTGCTCGCCCCGCGTATCCGCAGTGAACACGTCGATATCCTGCGGCAAGTGCCCGTCGACGCCTGGGTCAGTGCCGATGCGATCCGCCTGGAACAGGTGCTGATCAACCTGTTCAACAACGCACTGGATGCCATGCAGGACAGCGCCATCCGGCAGTTGCACATCGACTGCCGCCGCGATGCCGGCGTCTGGCGGCTGAGCGTGGCCGACAGTGGGGGCGGCATTTCCGCTGAGCATCTGGATCAGGTGTTCGAGCCTTTCTTCACCACCAAGCCGGTTGGTCAGGGCCTCGGCCTGGGACTGGCGGTGTCCTATGGCATCCTGCGCGATCTCGGCGGTAGCCTCGCAGTGCGCAACGATGCACAGGGCGCGGTATTCGAGCTGCAGCTGCCCGCCGCCGAAGACCTCGCTGCCGAGTAACAGCCCAGCGGTAAAGGAGTGCAACATGAGCGGCCAGGTAATCTTCATCGACGACGAAGCGGCAATCCGCAAAGCAGTGCAGCAATGGCTGGAGCTGTCCGGGTTCAGCGTGCGCACCTGCGCCAGTGCACGCGAAGCGCTGGGCCTGATCGACCGGGACTTTGCCGGCGTGCTGGTCAGCGACGTGCGCATGCCGGACCTGGACGGCCTCGCCCTGCTCGAACAGGTGGTGGCGCTTGATCCCGAGCTGCCGGTGATCATGGTCACCGGTCATGGTGACGTGCCGATGGCGGTGCAGGCGCTGCACCAGGGCGCTTACGACTTCATCGAAAAGCCCTTTACGCCAGAGCGCCTGCTGGACAGCGTGCGCCGCGCCCAGGACAAGCGCCGACTGGTCTGCGAAAACCGCCAGCTGCGCGAGCAGTTCACCCGCAAGGGCCGTATCGAATCGATGCTGCTGGGCGTTTCCCGCGCCGTGGACAACCTGCGCCGCCAGGTGCTGGAGCTGGCCGGCACCGACGTCAATGTGCTGATCCGGGGCGATACCGGCAGCGGCAAGGAACAGGTCGCACGCTGCCTGCACGATTTCAGTCCGCGGGCGGGCAAGCCCTTCGTGGCGCTCAACTGTGCGGCGATCCCCGAATCCATCTTCGAGAGCGAGCTGTTCGGCCATGAAAGCGGCGCTTTCACCGGCGCCCAGGGCAAGCGCATCGGGCGCATCGAACATGCCCACGGCGGCACCCTGTTCCTCGACGAGATCGAAAGCATGCCGCTGGCCCAGCAGGTCAAACTGCTGCGCGTGCTACAGGAAAAGACCCTGGAACGCCTGGGCTCCAACCGCAGCATCGAAGTCGATCTGCGGGTGATCAGCGCAGCCAAGCCGGACCTGCTCGAAGAGGTGCGAGGCGGGCGTTTCCGCGAGGATCTGCTGTACCGCCTGAATGTCGCCGAACTGCATATCCCGCCGCTGCGCGAGCGCCGCGAGGACATTCCGCTGCTGTTCGAACACTTCACCACCCAGGCCGCCCAGCGCCATGGTCGCGAAGCGCTGCCGGTCGGCCCCGGTGAACTGGCGCAGTTGCTGAGCCACGACTGGCCGGGCAACGTCCGCGAGCTGATCAATGCCGCCGAACGCCACGCGCTGGGTCTGACCCCACCACCGGCCAGCCTTCCGAGCACCGGCTCCTCGCTGGCCGAACAGATGGAAGCCTTCGAGGCACAATGCCTGCACAACGCATTACAGCACTGCAAAGGCAATATCAGTGACGTGATGAATCAGCTGCAACTACCGCGCCGCACCCTCAACGAAAAGATGCAACGCCACGGCCTGAGCCGCAGCGACTACCTGCCGGCGGGCGGGGCGAACGAGCCTCTGGAGCGCTGAATACGACTCACGCTCCGGTACAACGGGCCGAGCCGCAAGCATATGGCTGCCGAACCTGACCGATAATACTGTTGCGAATTATTAGCATTAAACTATTCTAAGCAGCTTATCCATGCTGCTCGGCGTCCTGCCGACGACATGCCTTTCGCTCAGTCAACGCCCAGTCAGGCCCACCATGCCCATCCTCCGACTTCCTCGTAGAACAGGTGCTGTCTCTTCCCTGTTGTCCATCTGCCTTGCCGCCGGCTTCGCCGGTACCCCGGCCTTGGCGCAGCACACCGAAACCATCCAGCCTGCGGGCGAGGCACCAGAAGGACAGGCCGAACAGCGCAGCGAACCGCTCGAACTGCCGACCACCGAGGTGGTCGCCAGCGCCGACGCCTCAGCCGATGGCCTGACCCAGACCTACGCCGGCGAACAGGTGGCGCGCGGCGGTCGGGTCGGCATCCTCGGCAACCAGGACTATATGGATACGCCGTTCACCTCCACGGCCTATACCTCCCAACTGATCCAGGACCAGCAGGCGCGCAGCGTGTCGGACATCGTCCAGAACGACCCCTCGGTGCGCGTGGCGCGGGGCTTCGGCAATATGCAGGAGCTGTACGTGGTGCGCGGCTTCCCGCTGTATTCCGATGACATTTCCTACAACGGCCTGTACGGTCTGCTACCGCGCCAGTACGTGGCGGCGGAATTCATCGAGCGCGCCGAGGTATTCCGTGGCGCCAGTGCTTTTCTCAATGGTGCCGCGCCGGGCGGCACCGGCATCGGCGGCGCCATCAACCTGCTGCCCAAACGCGCGCCCAACGAGCCGCTGACACGCCTGACCGTCGGCGCCAACAGCGGCGGCCAGGGCACCGTGGCAGCCGATCTGGGACGCCGCTTTGGCGAGGACAACCGTTTCGGCGTTCGCCTCAATGCCGCCAAGCGCGCCGGTGAGACCGGCATCGAGGACGAGGACCAGACCCTGGACATGTTCGCCCTGGGCCTGGACTACCAGGGCGACCGTCTGCGTCTGTCCGCTGATGTCGGTCACCAGTACCACTTTCTGGACAACCCGCGCCCGAGCGTGACGCCGAATGGCGGCATCCCCAGCGCACCGGACGCCGGCGACAATTTCGCCCAGCCCTGGACCTATTCGAAAGAGAAACAGGCCTTCGGCACTTTCCGGGCCGAGTATGATTTCGCCGACTCGATCACCGGCTGGCTGGCCGCTGGCGTGCGTGACGGGGAAGAGCAGAATCGCCTGGCCAACCCCAGAGCCACCGCGGCAGGGGTCACCTCGGCATCGCGCTTCGACAACTATCGCGAAGACCGCGTATTCACCAGCGAAATCGGTTTGCGCGCTCGTCTGCAGACCGGCACGGTGTCGCATCAGATCGTAACCTCGGCGGCGACCTACGACTCGCGGGAAAAAGGCGCCAACCAGTTCTATGCCGCCGTGGCCGGCAACCTCCACGAGCCGTTCGATGCGACCCTGCCCACAACGGTCACGTATGACGGCGGAGACCTCACAGACCCGCACGTCACCGAGCGCGTGCATACCCAGAGCCTGGCGATTGCCGACACCCTGGGCTTCTTCGAGGATCGCCTGCTGCTCACGCTGGGCGCGCGCCGGCAGGGCATCGAGACCCGCAGCTATTCCTCGCAAACGGGCGACCGCAGCGGACACTACAAAGACTATGAGACCACGCCGGTTGCGGGCGTGGTGTACAAGCTGAACGACGAACTGTCGGTCTATGCCAACTACATCGAAGGGCTGACCAAGGGCGATACCGCGGCGGCGACGGCCAATAGCCTGCCCGTGCTCAACTCCGGCACCTCGCTCGCGCCCTACGTCGCCAAGCAAACCGAAATCGGCCTCAAGTACGACGGCGGCGTCCTGGGTGGCAGCATTGCGATGTTCAGCACCGAACGGCCATTCGGCATCATCGAGAATCAGGTTTTCCGTGAAGGCGGCAAGCAACGCAACCGCGGCATCGAGCTGTCGATGTTTGGCGAGCCCGTCTACGGCACACGACTGTTGGGCGGCCTGACGCTGCTGGATGCCGAGCAGAAGAAGACCCTCAATGGCGCCAACGACGGCAACGATGCCATCGGTGTTCCCAAAGTGCAGGCCAACCTTGGCGGCGAATGGGACGTGCCCGGTGTGCTGGGGCTGACACTGACCAGCATGGTGGTGCATACCGGCAAGCAGTACGCCAGCGCCAGCAACGACCTCAGACTGCCATCCTGGACCCGCCTGGACCTGGGTGCGCGCTACCGCATGACCATCGAGGATCGCGACGTGACCCTGCGCGCGCGCCTGGACAATGCCACCGGTCGCGATTACTGGGCCTCCGCCGGCGGCTATCCGGGCTCCAACTACCTCGTCCTCGGCGCCCCGCGCACCCTCTCGCTCAGCGCCACGGTCGATTTCTGATGCGACCAGCCGTTCTGCGTCGCTGGGGCTGGGTCCACAAGTGGTCCAGCCTCGTCTGCACCCTCTTCATCCTGCTGCTGTGCCTGACCGGGTTGCCGCTGATCTTCTCCCACGAGATCGACCACCTGACCGGCGCCGAGATCGAGGCGCCGCCGATGCCCGAAGGCACCCCACGCGCCTCGGTCGACCGGGTCGCCGCCGAGGCGGTGCGCGCCTACCCGGGGCTGGTGCCGCTGTACTTCTTCGCCGAGGAGGACGCGCCGGACCTCTGGTACGTCAAGCTCGACACCCGCGTCGATACCGATGAAAGCCAGTCGCTGCTGATCATGTCCGACGCCCGCACCGCCGAGGTGGTGGGCGCGCCGAACTTCGACGAAGGCTTTATGAGCATCATGTACCGCCTGCACGTGGACCTCTATGCGGGGCTGCCGGGCAAGCTGTTCCTCGGCGCCATGGGGTTGCTGCTGATGGTGGCGATCATCTCCGGCGTGGTGCTCTACGCGCCCTTCATGCGCAAGCTCGGCTTCGCCGAGGTACGCCGCGAGCGGGCGCCACGCACGCGCTGGCTGGACCTGCACAACCTGCTCGGCATCGTCACATTGGTCTGGGCGCTGGCGGTGGGCTTCACCGGGGTGATCAACACCTGGGCGGACCTGATCTTCAAGGGCTGGCAGGCCGATCAGGTGCGCGCCCTGCAGGCCGGCGACACGCGGGTGCTGCTCGGTGCCGATGCCGGCGAAGCACCCGCGGCAGACGGCTCGCTGCAGACTGCCGTGGAGCGCGTGCTGGTAGCCGCGCCGGGCATGGCGGTGGCGATGATCGCCTACCCCGGCACCCTGCGCGCGACGCCCGAGCACGTGGCGGTGATTCTCAGCGGCGATACGCCATTGACCTCACGGCTGACCCAGGCGCTGCTGGTGGACCCGGATTCCGGCGAAGTGCTCGAAGCCAGCGCCCGCCCCTGGTACGTCACCGCGCTGCAGCTGTCCGAACCGCTGCATTTCGGCGACTACGGCGGCCTGCCGCTGAAGATGCTCTGGGCGTTGCTGGATGTGCTCACCATCGTCGTGCTGGGTAGCGGGCTGTACCTGTGGCTCAAGCGCGGCGCGACGGAGGCCCGAGCATGATGCGCATCTGGTTGTGGCCTGTCGTCATCGCCCTGCTGTCGATCCTTGGTCTGATCGCCGGGCTGGTGTCCGAAGGCCTGGGCGACTGGCTGAGCTGGACCGCGCTGGCCGTGCCGGCGGTGATCGGCGGCCATGGCCTGGCACGTGGCCGGGCCGCGAAGCAGTCGCCGGACGCTGCCACAGCACGCCCGATCAATCGTGGCTGAGCTGCCGGGCACTGCCGATCCGCTGGCTTGGATCGGAGGGCGAAATACGCGGTCATAGCCTGCACAACCGACCTGGGAGACCCCGCATGCGCCCTCGCAGTCTGTTAAACCGCGTGGCCCTCGCCGCCACCCTGGCCTTCAGCATCCCGGGAGCCACATTTGCCATGCCTCAAGTTCTGATCGGCAGTTACACCCATGACAGCGACAGCCCAGGCATCCTGCGCCTGCGTTTCGACCCTGAAACCGGCCAGCTGGACCCACAGCCCCTGCAGACCATCAGCAGCCACAATCCGTCCTGGCTGGTGCTGGACGAGCCGCGCCGCCAGCTTTACGCGACCAACGAAAACGGTCCCGGGCATGCCGATCCGGTTGGACGCATCAGCGCCTTCAGTCTTGCGGATGACGGTGTGCTGCAGCCGCTGGGCCAGGTCAGTACGCTCGGCGACGAGCCCACCCATGCCAGCCTGAGTGTCGATGGCCGCTACCTGTTCGTGGCTAATTATGGCTCGCGGGAAAATCCCGGCGGCAATCTGACGGTGGTGCCGCTCGATGCCCAGGGCCATCCGCAGCCGGTGACGCAAATCGCTGCGCATCGACCCAGCAACGTCCATCCCGAACGGCAGAAATCCGCACATGTGCATTCGGCAGTGCCCTCGCCGGATGGGCGGACGCTGTTCGTCAGCGATCTGGGGGCCGACCGGATCTTCGTCTACCGCTACGATGCGAGCAATTCCGAGCGCCCTCTGTCGCCGGCCAAGCCGGCCAGTATCGAACTTCCACCCGGTAGCGGGCCGCGGCATCTGGTGTTCAGCCCTGATGGCAGCCAGGCCTACGCCACGCTGGAGCTGAGCGCCCAGATTGCGCGCTTCGATCATGTGGACGGCAGTCTGGTGCAACGGCAGTTGCTGGACCTGGCCGAAGGCAGTGATACCGGGCAGCATTCGCCGGGTGCCATTCACGTTTCGCCCGATGGCCGCTTCCTCTATGTCAGCGACCGCGCCGAAGCAAACCGCATCATGGTCTACGCCATCGAGGAACACGGCAGCCTGCGCGAGATCCAGCAGCGCCCCAGTGAAGGCCGTGAGCCACGCGAGTTCGCCATCGACCCCAGCGGTCGTTTCATGCTCATCGCCAATCAGAAAAGTGATGCCCTGGTGCTGCTGCAACGCGATCCGGACAGCGGCCTGCTGGGCGAAACCCTGCAAACGCTGCCCATGGGCCAGCCCTCGGATGTGAAGTTTCTCCCGGCCTCGGAACACTAACGCTCAGGATTGTGTTTGCCGCGCTGCCGGTCCCGCTGCGCATCGCCTTCACTGACCTCATCGGCCATGCCCGGCGGCACGTTATAGGCGCCGCCGGGCACATCCTGCCGGGCCCCCCCGGCGGCTTCACCCTGAGTCGGGCCGCGCGGCTGCCCGCTACGGCCAGTCGCACGCTCATCGAGAGTTTTGCGGTCTTCTTCACCACATTCGTCTTGCTGCTTCATGCGGCCTCCCATTCGGTTGCGGGCACCCGGTGGCCCTTCAGGTAGGAAGGTGCAGTTGCCAAGAAGTTGCAGCGAATCCGGCGCATTGCCGGCCATTCGGCAGGCAGGCTGAACTTATCCGAAGGCCGGGCGGCCAAAAATTACACTGAGGCTTCCCTCGCATTTCTGCCGTGTGACTTATGCAACTGACTCATAGCCTGCCCGCCACTGCTTTGCCCCTTTCGGCCATGACGCCGAGCAAAGACCTCTATTTCGCCCTGTTCGACGAAACCACCCGGGTGGCCGCACGCCAGGACGCGGCGCAATATCTGCGCGACCAGCTGGAAGCCGCTGCAGAGATGCCCTGCGACCTGCCCGCTGATCCCTCCCGGCTCGGTGAATGGCTGGCAGGGCATACCAAAAAGGTCGGCCTGCAATACCAGGCCTATCTGGACAGCCGGCGCGCCGGCGCGCCCCGCCGCTATTTCTCCAGCAAGGCCCATGCGTTGCATTTTCTGCAAGGCGTGGCGCCCACCAAGCTGGTCGACGGCGCGTGGCTCTACGGCCTGCTGCAACGCTGGGATGAGCCGCGCTTTCAGGGGCTGATCCAGACTTATCTGGAGGAGCTGGGCGAAGGGCTGCCGGAGAAGAATCATGTGGTGCTCTATCGCAGGCTGCTTGCCAGCCAGGGCTGCGACGACTGGCAGAGTCTGGATGACGAGAACTTCGTGCAGGGTGCCATCCAGCTGGCCCTGGCCGAGCAGGCCGAGCATTTCCTGCCGGAGGTGATCGGCTTCAATCTCGGTTACGAACAGCTGCCGCTGCACCTGCTGATCACCTCCTACGAGCTGACCGAGCTGGGCATCGACCCTTATTACTTCACCCTGCACGTCACCGTCGACAATGCCGACAACGGCCACGCCCGCAAGGCGGTGCAGAGCCTGCAGGCCGCCTGGCCGCAGGTGGGCGACAGTGCCGAGTTCTATCGCCGCGTGCGTGCCGGTTATCGTCTGAACGAGCTGGGCGCCAGCACCCTGTCGGTGATCGACGGCTTCGACCCGGATCGCGAAGTGCGCCGTGTGTTCGAGAAGAAGGCCGCCGTGGGGCAGTTCGTGCACTCCGATTACTGCCGTTTGGAGGGACATACGGTCAATCAGTGGCTGGCCGAAGACGTCGAGCGCTTTCTGGACGTACTGCAGCAGCGTGGCTGGATCGAACGCAACCAGGACCCTCAGGGCAGCCGTTTCTGGCAATTGATCAGCGGCGAACAGGCCCCGATGTTCGGTGTGTTCAGCGCGCATGAACAACAGCTGATTCACGACTGGATTGCCGGCGACTGGCTTGCCGAGCAGCAAACGACACGTGGCAAGCCGAACCTGCGGCTGGCACAGCGTCAGGGCCGGCAGGCAGCGACAACGCCACGCCCTCAACCAGACAGCGACTTCGATCAGGAGGCGCGCCTGCTGGAGCAGCAACTGGCGCAGCTACCCCATCGCGAGGCACGCATGCGGCACCTGCTGCCACTGCTTTCGCCGACGCGCCACCACAGCAACGCCGGCCTGCTCGCCACACGCCTATTCAGCCGGCTATTCAACTGAGGCGACACTTGCCAGGGAACTCCATGATTTCGGAAAAAACACAGGATCAGGCGCTGTTGCATCTGGCGCAGGCGCTGCGCGAGCGCGGCTACCACTTCGTCACCCCCACGCCACTCACCCATGAGCGGGTCAACCAGCGTCCGGAAAATGCCCTGGCCGAGGACATGCATGGGATATTCGGCTGGAGTCGCCCCTTCCAGCGCGAATTGCTGCCGCCGGCGCTCTTCAACCTGATGGAGCTGGCCGACGTGCTCGAAGCCTGCGGTTCGCGCTGGCGTAGCCGGGTGCGATTGTCGAGCCTCGACGGACAGCTGTTCGTCCATTCAGCCTTTCCCACCGATGCGCCCGATGCGGTGTTCTTCGGCCCGGATACCTACCGTTTCGCCAGCGCCATCCAGGCACACCTGAATCATCATCGGGGCCACATTGCCCGTGCCGTGGACATCGGTTGCGGCTCGGGCGCCGGGGCGCTGCTCACCGCACTGGCAAGACCGCAGGCCGAGGTGCTGGCGGTGGATATCAATTCCGCCGCCCTGCGCCTGACTCGCATAAACGCAGCCCTGGCCGGAGCGGATAACCTGCAGGTCCGGCACAGCGATCTGCTCAAGGATGTTCACGGCGAATTCGATCTGATCCTGGCCAATCCCCCCTATCTGATCGACCCCAGCGAGCGTGCCTATCGCCATGGCGGCGGCCCGCTGGGTGCCGGCCTTTCACTGGCGATCCTCGACAGTGCCCTCTCGCGCCTGGCACCGGGCGGCAGCCTGCTGCTCTACACCGGCGTGGCGATGCAGGGCAATCAGGACCCTTTCCTGGGCGAAGTGCGCCAACGCCTCGAAGGACTCGCGCTCGAGTGGCGCTACCGCGAAATGGACCCGGACGTATTCGGCGAGGAACTGCTGGAAGGCGCCTATACGAGCTGCGACCGCATCGCCGCCATTGTCCTGGAGGTGACGCGGCCTGCGAGCTGACCTTGAGTTACGCGTGGATAAGCCTTCGGCGTTATCCACCCTACTCACCGGGCGTAGGGTGGAAAACCGCGAAGCGTTTTCCATGCGTTGCGCACCTACGTCCGCGGCTCAGACCGGCAATAGCACCAGAATCAGCGACAGGCTCAGCAGCGATCCCAGCGTCGAGTACAACACCACCCGCGACACCCGCGAACCTTCACGACCATAGAACTCGGCCAGCATGTACGGTCCGGTGCCGGTGGGCAGCGCACTGAGCAGCAGCGCCGAATAGACCCACAGCGGCTCCAGCTCGAACACCACTGCGGCGAAATACCAGGTCAGCGCCGGCTGCACGATCAGCTTGAGTAGCACCAGCGGCCAGACACCGCGCACCGGCCCGCTGGGCTGTGGCTGGGCGAGAAACAGGCCGAGAGACACCAGCGCGCAAGGCGCAGCGGCAGCGCCGAGCAGATCCAGCAGCGTACTGATCCCGCTCGGCAGCTCAAGCCCACCCAATGCCCAGCCGGCACCGAGCAACGGCGCCAGCACCAGCGGATTGCCCAGCAGCGCGCGACTCACCTTGGCCAGTGTCTTGCCGATGTCCTGACCGGCGTGCAGGCCTGTCTCGACGCAGGCCAGGGCGATGGCGAACAGCACACAGACCACCACCAGCGTGGCCACCAGCGCCGGCTGCAATGCCGCCTCGCCGAGAATCAGCAGGCACAGCGGAAAGCCGATGTAGCCGGTGTTGGCGTAGGACGCGCCCAAGGCATCGAGGCTGGCGTCCACCAGCGGCTGCTTCTGCAGCAGGCGATAACAGAGGGTGAAGGCGAAAACGCCCAGGCAGCCGATGGAGAACGCTGCAATAAAGCCCGGCTGCCACACGTCGGCCCAGGTCGAGGTCGCGGTGATCTTGAACAGCAACGCGGGCAGGCCCAGCCAGACCACGAAACGATTGAGCTCCGAAGCGCCCGCCGGCCCCAGGCGACCGGTACGACGACACAGATAGCCCAGAAAGATCAGTGCAAAAACAGGCAGGACGACATTGACGACCGAGGACATGAAACCTCAACTGCAGGCTTGAGCGGCGCCGCACGCGCAAAGGCGAGCGACCCAAACGGCCACTCACCTTAGCAAAGAATCCGCAGCTCTAGTCCACCACAATCCGCTACCGACACGCGCGGCAGTACCTGCAAAGGCTACATACAGGCGGCCTTGCTCCTAGTGCAGCTGCGGCGAATACCCGTTGGGCTCGGCTCGCGCAGCGGCGAACTCGGCTTCGACCGAACCACGTACCTGCTCCGGTCCACCATGAAAGCCGCTGCGGTCGCTGTAGTCCCACTCGGTCACCGGCACCCGTTCGGCGTCCAGCGCTCGGGCGCAGCCGATGTCCAGCGCGGTGATACCCGCCACCGCACCGGCGGCAATCGCGGCGTTGACCGGTTCACGGCCATGCTCGACGCTCCAGCCAAGGCAGGCCAGATCCAGCGCATCGCCGCCGACACGCCCATACATCCAGGGCCTGGGATCGTCGGCCAGGAGAATGCCGACCCCGGTTACGATCTCCCGCACGCCGCATGCGCGGACCAGGCCTTCGCTGCCGGGCATACCGATAAAGCGCGACACCTGCCGCGGCGCCAGCAATTGCACGACGCCCAGACCGATGCTGAACCAGCCGAGGCCGCGCGCCACGGAACGGGCCGAGTGATTGGGACGGGTGACTTGACGTGGAATGCTCATGAAATTTTCCTCGCTCAGCCGCAACCCAAAAAGGCAACGGCAACTGGCAGACCGTGTGAAAACATTGCGAGCGAAGGTCAGGCAAAGGCAGAAGCAGGCAAAAGCGGCGTTTACGGACTGTAAATGAGCATTTCTGAGCCTGTTTCCAACGCAGCATGGCCGAGCGCAGCCGTTTTCACGGGGCCTGGCTTCAGGGTTTTAGAATCACCTTGATACAGCCGTCCTGCTTGTCGCGGAAGGTCTTGTACATCTCCGGCCCCTGTTCCAGACCGACGCTGTGGGTGATGACAAAGCTCGGGTCGATCTGCCCTTCCTGGATGCGCTTGAGCAGATCGTCGGTCCAGCGGTTGACGTGGGTCTGGCCCATGCGGAAGGTCAGGCCCTTGTTCATCGCCGCGCCGAACGGGACCTTGTCGATCAGTCCGCCGTAGACGCCTGGAATCGAGAGAATCCCAGCCGGGCGGCAGACGTAGATCATCTCGCGCAGCACGTGGGGGCGGTCGGTTTCCAGCATCAGCGCCTGCTTGGCGCGGTCGTACATCGAATCAATGGAACGTGCGGCGTGTGCTTCCATGCCCACCGAGTCGATGCATTTCTCCGGGCCTTTGCCGCGGGTCAGCTCGGACAGGCGCTCAAGCACGCTTTCCTCATCGAAATTGATGGTGATGGCGCCACCGGCGCGGGCCATGGACAGCCGTTCCGGCACGTTGTCGATGCATACGACCTGCTCGGCACCCATCATGATCGCGCTGCGGATGGCGAACTGGCCGACTGGGCCGGCGCCCCACACCGCCACCGTATCGGTGGGCTGGATGTCGCACTGCGCCGCAGCCTGCCAGCCGGTAGGCAGGATGTCGCCGAGAAACAGCACCTGCTCGTCGGTCATGCCCTCGGGTATCACCACAGGGCCGACGTCGGCATAGGGCACGCGGACGTATTCGGCCTGGCCGCCAGCGTAACCACCGGTGAGGTGGGTGTAGCCGAACAAGCCGGCGGTGGTATGGCCGAACATTTTGTCGGCGATATCCTTGTTGCGGTTGGTGCGTTCGCACACCGAGAAATTGCCGCGCCGGCACTGCTCGCATTCGCCGCAGACGATGGTGAAGGGCACCACCACGCGGTCGCCGACCTTGAGCTTCTTGTTCGCCGAGCCGACCTCCATCACCTCGCCCATGAACTCGTGGCCCATGATGTCGCCGTGTTTCATGCCGGGCATAAAGCCGTCGTACAGGTGAAGGTCGGAACCGCAGATGGCGCAGGAACTGACCTTGATGATGGCGTCGCGCGGGTCTTCGATTGAGGGGTCGGGTACGTGGTTGTCGCAGCGGATATCGTGCTTGCCGTGCCAGCGAAGCGCTCTCATGGGAAATCTCCTGGTCGGGTGTCCGGAAACGCCGCCTGGTGTCTTTCCCTTTTGTTTCGCTGCTCCTGTGCCGGTCGGCGCTGCTAACTAGGTGTCAGTTTTTTAGTAAGCAGCGCCACGCCATAGTTGCCCGATTGCCGACGGGCTGCATGCACGTCAACCCTTGCGCTGCCCCACCGGGCCATACCCATCGCGATACCCGGAATATTTCGGCGCCCAGCCCAGCGCCCTGGCGCGGGCGTTGCTGCAACGCTTGCTGCCGGCACGACGGGTCATCGCCTGCTCGGCCCAGTGCGTCACGCCGAGGCGCTCGCGCAACCAGTCGACCACCTCGTGCAGCGGTGCCGGGTCGTCATCCACGCCCAGATAGCAATCATCCAGTGCGGCGCCTCGCAGATCCGCCTGCAGCAGAAAGGCCAGCAGCCCGGCGGCATCGTCCCGGTGGATGCGGTTGCTGTACTGCGGCGGATCGCGCTCCACGCGCAGTCCGGCGCGTATCTGGTTCTGCAGCCAGGGCCGCGACGGATCGTAGAGACCGCCCATGCGCACCACGGTGGCGGGCAGGCCGCTGTTCAACGCCACCTGCTCGGCCTCGAGCATCACCTGGCCGGTGAAACCGCCCGGCTCGGTAGGCGAAGTCTCGTCGACCCATTCGCCCTGATTCTGGCCATAGACGCCGGTGCTGGAGAGGAACAGCAGCCGCTTGGGCCTCTGACCGCGCTGCTCCAGCCAGCCCAGCATATTGCGCAACCCTTCGATATAGGCCTGGCGATAACCGGGCTCATCATGCTGGCTGGCGGATGCGGCATAGACCAGATAGGCCAGCTGACCATTTGGCCAGCTACGCGGGCACTGGCTGGCCAGCAGATCGCCGGCCACCGGCAGGATCGGCACCGGCAACCCTGCCGCCTCACGGCGCAGGCCATAGACTGTCCAGCCGACCCGACTCAATAGCAGGCCAAGACGACTGCCGACATCGCCGCAGCCGGCGATCATTACCGAAGGACGCATGTTCATCAGGGTTGCTCCATCAACAGGGTTTCGCTTGTCGCAGTGTACGCCGCACGGTTTTGTTTCGCGCTAAACAAGGTATCGCTGCCGGTTGGTTCATCAACGAGCAAAGGCTATGCTAACCCGCACTCTGATGGATACTCGCTATGACTCTGACCGAACTGCGCTATATCGTCACGCTCGCCCAGGAACAGCATTTTGGCCGCGCCGCCGAACGCTGCCATGTCAGCCAGCCGACGCTTTCGGTCGGCGTGAAGAAGCTCGAGGACGAGCTGGGCGTGCTGATCTTCGAACGCACCAAGAGCGCCGTGCGCCTGACGCCGGTCGGCGAAGGCATCGTCACCCAGGCGCAGAAGGTGCTGGAGCAGGCACAGAGCATTCGCGAGCTGGCGCAAGCGGGCAAGAACCAGTTGGCCGCACCGCTCAAGGTCGGCGCCATCTACACCGTCGGCCCCTACATGTTTCCGCACCTGATCCCGCAGCTGCATCGCGTGGCGCCGGACATGCCGTTGTACATCGAAGAGAACTTCACCCATGTGCTGCGCGACAAGCTGCGCACTGGCGAGCTGGACGCCATCATCATCGCGCTGCCCTTCCAGGAAGCCGACGTACTGACCAAGCCGCTGTATGACGAACCCTTCTACGTGCTGATGCCAGCCGGCCACCCCTGGACCGCGAAGAAAACCATCGACAGCCAGATGCTCAACGACAAGAGCCTGCTGCTGCTCGGCGAAGGCCACTGCTTCCGCGATCAGGTACTGGAAGCCTGCCCCACCACGCGCAAGGGCGAGGCGCCGAGCCACACCACCGTGGAATCCTCTTCGCTGGAAACCATCCGCCACATGGTCGCGTCCGGGCTGGGCGTGTCGATCCTGCCGCTGTCGGCAGTGGACAGCCATCATTACTCTGCCGGCGTGCTGGATATCCGCCCGCTGACCCCGCCGGTACCGTTCCGCACCGTGGCCATCGCCTGGCGCGCCAGTTTCCCCCGACCCAAGGCCATCGAAATCCTGGCCGACTCCATCCGCCTGTGTTCGGTGGGCAAACCACCGGTTGCGAAAGACTGACCCCATGAGCGAGCTGGCAACGGTTCCGGTCACAGCGCTCAAGGGCGTCGGGGCCGCGCTGGCCGAGAAGCTTGCCAGGGTCGGCCTGGAAACCCTGCAGGACGTGTTGTTTCATCTGCCGCTGCGTTATCAGGACCGCACTCGCGTGGTGCCCATCGGCGCGTTGCGCCCCGGTCAGGATGCGGTGATCGAAGGCGTGGTAGTAGGTGCCGACGTGCTCATGGGTCGTCGCCGCAGCCTGCTGGTGCGCCTGCAGGATGGCAGCGGCACGCTCAGCCTGCGCTTCTACCACTTCAGCAACGCACAGAAGGAAGCCATGAAACGTGGCACCCAGTTGCGCTGCTTCGGTGAGGCCCGCCCGGGCGCCTCGGGGCTGGAAATCTACCACCCCGAATACCGCGCCCTGACCAGCGAACCGGCACCGGTCGAACAGACCCTGACCCCCATCTACCCCACTACCGAAGGCCTGACCCAGCAGCGCCTGCGCAATCTCAGCGAGCAGGCATTGAGCCGGCTTGGCCCGCACAGCCTGCCGGACTGGCTACCTGAGGAGCTGGCGCGCGATTACCGTCTGGGCGCACTGGACCAGGCGATTCGCTACCTGCATCGACCGCCACCGGACGCCGATCTGGAAGAGCTCGCCGGAGGCCGCCACTGGGCCCAGCACCGCCTGGCCTTCGAAGAACTGCTGACCCATCAGCTGTCGCTGCAGCGCCTGCGTGAAAGCGTGCGCGCCCAGCAGGCACCGCAATTGCCGGTCGCCCGTACCTTGCCGCAGCGCTATCTGCTCAATCTCGGTTTCCAGCCCACCGGCGCGCAGCAGCGGGTTGGCGCCGAGATCGCCTACGACCTGTCCCAGCCGGAACCCATGCTGCGCCTGGTGCAAGGCGACGTGGGTGCCGGCAAGACGGTGGTCGCCGCGCTGGCCGCGCTACAAGCGCTGGAAGCCGGCTATCAGGTCGCGCTGATGGCGCCCACCGAGATCCTCGCCGAGCAGCACTTCGTCACCTTCTGCAAATGGCTCGAACCGCTGGGTATCGAGGTCGCCTGGCTGGCCGGCAAGCTCAAGGGCAAGGCCCGCACCGCGGCGCTGGAGCGCATCGCCGGCGGCTGCCCGATGGTGGTCGGCACCCATGCGCTGTTTCAGGACGAGGTGCGCTTCAGCCGACTGGCGCTGGTGATCATCGACGAGCAGCACCGGTTCGGCGTGCAACAGCGCCTGGCATTACGGCAGAAAGGCATCGACGGCCGGCTCTGCCCGCACCAGCTGATCATGACCGCCACGCCCATTCCACGCACCCTGGCGATGAGCGCCTATGCCGATCTCGATACCTCGATCCTCGACGAACTGCCGCCGGGACGGACGCCAGTCAATACCCTGGTGATTGCCGACAGCCGCCGCCTGGAAGTCATCGAACGGGTGCGTGCGGCCTGTAACGAAGGCCGCCAGGCGTACTGGGTCTGCACCCTGATCGAAGAGTCGGAAGAACTCACCTGCCAGGCAGCCGAAACCACCTTCCAGGATCTCACTGCCGCGCTGGGCGGACTCAACGTCGGCCTGATCCATGGCCGCATGAAGCCCGCCGAGAAGGCCGCAGTTATGCTGGAGTTCAAAGAAGGCCGCCTGCAACTGCTGGTCGCCACTACGGTGATCGAAGTCGGCGTGGACGTACCCAACGCCAGCCTGATGATCATCGAAAACCCTGAACGCCTGGGCCTGGCCCAGCTGCACCAGCTGCGCGGTCGGGTCGGTCGCGGCAGTGCGGCGAGTCACTGCGTGCTGCTCTATCATCCGCCGTTGTCGCAGATTGGGCGCCAGCGTCTGGCGATCATGCGCGACACCAATGACGGCTTCGTCATCGCCGAAAAGGACCTGGAACTGCGCGGCCCCGGCGAAATGCTCGGCACCCGCCAGACCGGCCTGTTGCAGTTCAAGGTGGCCGACCTGATGCGCGATGCCGACCTGCTACCCTCAGTCCGCGATGCCGCCCAAGCCCTGCTCGAACACTGGCCCGGACACGTCAGTCCGCTGCTGGAGCGCTGGCTGCGACATGGCCAACAATACGGGCAGGTGTGACAACCGCCTGTCGTTGCGGCTGTCTTTCGGAGCGGCTTCGCTATACTGCGCCACATACCTGTTTTCGGACCCGCCCATGAAAGCTGCTGTCGATAACATGCCCAATTCCATTCCGCCTCTGCTCATCACGAAACTGATGGACGACCTCGGCCTGAGCTACCGGACGCAGGTCGACGATCCCGGCCTGGACCCTGCGCAGCGGGTGCAGGCCATTCTGCTCGACGATGCAATCGGAGCACTGCTGGTGCTGTATCCGCGCGATCACCTGCTCGATCTGTCGCGGGTGACGGAGCTGACCGGGCGCCAGCTGTCGGCAGTCAAGCCTGAACGGCTGGAGCGCATGCTGGCACGACACGATCTGCAGGTGCTGCCCGGTTTGCCTCCGCTGACCAGTTCACCTTGCCTCTATGAAGAGTGCCTGCTGCAGCAAACCGAACTGATGATCGATTGCGGCCTGCCGGGATTGCTGCTGGTGTTGACCCCGCAGGACTTCAAGACCCTGCTGAGCAAGGCCAGCGCCGGTCGCTTCGCCGTCCCCTTGAGTGGTATTCGGCCCAACCTCGACCGTCCCGATGACGACCGCGCCGAAATCACCCTGGCGGTGCAGAGCTTTACAGCACGGCGTATTCAGCAGCGTCTGGAAGAAACCATCGAGATTCCGCCGTTGGCGCAGACGGCGCAGAAGATCATCAAGTTGAGGGTCAACCCGGACGCCACCGTGGACGACATCACCGGCGTGGTGGAAACCGATCCGGCGCTGGCCGCGCAGGTGGTCAGCTGGGCGGCTTCGCCCTATTACGCCGCGCCCGGCAAGATCCGCTCGGTGGAGGACGCCATTGTTCGCGTACTGGGTTTCGATCTGGTGATCAATCTGGCGCTGGGCCTGGTGCTGGGCAAGACGCTGAGCCTGCCTAGCGACAAGCCGCAGCAGGCGACGCCGTACTGGCAGCAGGCGATCTACACCGCGGCGGTGATCGATGGCCTGAACCGCGCCATTCCACGCGCCCAGCGACCTGAAGCCGGTCTCAGCTACCTGGCAGGGCTGCTGCACAATTTCGGCTACATGGTGCTGGCGCATGTCTTCCCGCCACACTTTTCGCTGATCTGTCGGCATCTTGAGGTCAACCCGCACCTGCACCACAGCCAGGTCGAGCAGCATCTGCTGGGCATTACCCGCGAGCAGATCGGCGCCTGGCTGATGCGCTACTGGGGCATGCCGGAGGAACTTTCCACCGCACTGCGTTTCCAGCACGACCCGGACTATCAGGGCGAGCATGCCAGCCACGCCAATCTGGTCTGCCTGGCGGTGCGCATGCTACGCAATCGGGGTATCGGCTCGGGGGCCTATAGCGAGGTTCCTCAGGACCTCTTCGATCGCCTCGGACTGACTCGCGAAAAAGCCCATGAAGTGGTCGGCAGGGTGCTCGACGCGGAAGCCGCACTGCGTGCGCTGGCGCAGCAGTTCAGCCCGACGCACTGACGCCGGGTTTTAGGAGCCAGCCGCACGAAAGCTTGCCCGCGCGTCGACCCGACCATCCCCGGTGCGACCCAGGCTGACCTCGGTCAGGCTCGCGCCGGCACTCTGCAACTCGTCGAACCAGCGCAGCAGTGCGGCATGGGAAACACCGGGCAGCGTCACCTGCAGGCTGCCGTCGCTGCCACTGTCGAGGCTTTCGATCGTCAGGCCGTGCTGCTGCGCGGTCGCCGTCACCAGCCCCTGCAGCGCTTCGGGCGCCAGTGTCACCGGGTTGCTGCGCGACATCTGTCGGGCCAGCTCGGTGTTCTGCTCCAGGTAGGCATGCAGTTCTCGCTCCTGCACGAAGTAATCCCGCGCCTGCTGCACACGCTGCTGCGCCGGCTGCCAGATCAGCAGATAGAAAAGTGTGACCAGCAGAAATGCGCCCAGCAGCCCCAGCGACAGCCGTTCCCGCGGCTGCAAGGCCTGCCAGCGCAGCCAAAGCGAGGACTGCATCAGACCCGCGCGCGCCCGCTGTTTCCAGTTCATCCCTGTCCTCCCATGACGATGCGGGCGCTGACCGCTTCGCCATCGCGGCTGGCCGAACCCAGCTGGACCGGCTGCCCACTCTGGCCCAGACGCTGACGCAACTGTTCCAGCGCGGCGAAATCGCTGGCGCGCACCTGCAGGGCCAGATCGCCACGGGCCTGGTTGTAATCCAGCTGATCAATGGTCACCGGCATGCCCTCACCGATGGCCAGCGCCACTTCGTCGAGCAGCCCCATGAATTCGGCGGAATGGCCGGCACTCTGGCCGATATGCGCAGCAAACTGCGCGCGCAGGTTGACGATGCGCAGGTCCTCGGGAAACAGCTCGGTATAAAGCGCGCGACTGGCTTCGGCGTAGTGATCGCCCTGACGCTCCAGCGACCAGGCCTGGACCAGATTAAACAGCAGCTGCACCACCAGCAGCAGGCCCAGCACCGCCGCCACCGGCATCCATCGGCCCAGCCCATCGCTGGCGCGGCGCACGGCAAATTCGCCCTGGGCCAGATCCAGTGCGCCGGTTCGACCAGCGGCGAGAAAACGATAGGGGTCGTCCAGCTGCCGGTAGTCATCCAGCCCTTCGGGCGCCAGCTCCAGAGTGCCGTGCCCATGCCGGGGTGCCGGACAGTGGGGCGCCAGTTCCGCCCAGCGGTCGCTTGCAAACACCAACCGGGCCTCCGGGCTGCCGCCCAGCAGTCCACGCTCGCCCATGAACAGCACCTGACAGCCGTCACGCGGCAGCAGATCGGCATCCACATGGATGGCAACGATGTTCAGGCCCAGCGCCTGCAGATCCTCCAGCCAATCGGCCAGCAGCTGACGGCTGATGGCGATGACGCGCAGACGGCCATCTTCCAGCGCCTCGCCGTGGGTCAGGTGCAGGTCATCGACATTCTCCGCCAGCAGTTCTTCAACGGCATAGGCCAGCGCCTGGGCAACCCAGCGCGCCTTGCGTGTCGGCAGGCTGACCGCAAAACAGCTACACCTCTCCACCGGCAGCACCAGCGCCAGCGCAGCCGGCGTCTGCCTGGCGACCTCTTCCAGCGTCATCCAGCCCGCCACACCTTCGCGGGGCAGCCAGTACACCCGCGTCCCGGTATCGAGGCGCGGGCCGCAATCGGCAGGCAGGAACAGGCTGTCCATCGGCTATCGATCCCCTTCATCTGATTGACGAGGCAGCCTTGGCGGCTGCCCCAGATTGCGCTGCAGCACACGTACCTCGCCGTCGGCCTGGCGCTGCAACAGGCTCACCAGCGCCAGGCGACGGTCAGCCAGACGCACCTCGCTGATGGCCTGAAAGTATTGGCTCGTCACCGCCACGCGGGCGTCCTGCAATTGGACAGCGGCAAACGCCGGTTGCGCCATAAAGGTCGCCACATCGCGAAATCCACCGGCCCGGCGCGCTTGCACCAGGGCTTCGGCAGCAGCGGGGCCAAGGTTGTCGGCCAGGCTGGACAGCACCAGCGCACTGGCGGTGTTGACGTTCAGCGGGGTACCCGCCGGCAATACGCTGACATGGGGCGCCAGGCGCTGAAAATCCTCGTCACGCATGCCCAGCAGCAGGCGCAGCTCGGAGAGGTCGTCCAGTCGGCGGCCCGCCGTGCGGTAGGGCGGATCCAGTAGCAGGTAGGCCGTGTCTTCCGCGCCCGTTTCGCCAGTGGGCTGCTGATCACTGTCGAGCCAGTCCAGCAGACGTTCGGCGTAAGGCTCGGTGATTTCCAGCCGCAGCAGCAGGCGGCGCAACTGTGCCAGTGCGGCCTCGTTGGGCTGGTTGTCCTGTATCAGGCTGTTGAGGTTGAAGCGCCCGCTCAGATCCTCGATGCGAATCTGTACCTGGCCCTGCCCTTCATCGAGCTCGTAGACCGGTTGCGGCTGCGCCCAGGCTTCGAGCAGATGATCCACCGGCGGCTGTGCGCCATTGCCAGAGGCTTCGGCGTCGCGGCGCAGCAGGATCGATTGCGCCAGCACCTCGCCACCCAGGGCGTAATGCCAGGCCTGTCGTGCCTGCAACTGGTTGCTGGTGGCGCGGATGGAGAGCTGCTGGCGTGCAATCATGCTGGCGCAGACCACCGTGACGATGGCCACCACCAGCAGTACGGTGATCAGCGCAACGCCACGTTCGGCCTTCATTGCGGCTGCTCCTGCGGCGCGGGCGGCTCGGCCTGTGTGTCGTCAGGCTGGCTGAAGGTCGCTGGCGGCACACTTTCAGGCAGACGCAGCAAGCGGGTAATGCTGCCGTAGCGCGGATGCTCGAACGATACCTCAACGGCGGCGGGCAGACGCCGGACCTGGTGCTCGGGGTCCCGGCGGCCAAACTCGAAGGGCGGCCATTCCTCGTGCCAAGCGCTTTCGCTGTCCAGATAGCGCAGGCGCAACGCGGACACATCCTCCAGCACCCGCTGCACACGCGGCTGGCTGTCGACATCGCGGTCGAGCACCACCCAGTAGAGCCGCTCCAGCCCGTCCCCGGCGAGACGCCAGCGTACCCGTTGCAGATTGGCCCGACGCAGGCCGGTGGGGTTGCGCCAGCCGCTGCGGGTCAGCTCGAAGGAAACACCCTGGTCGATGCTGGCGAGCTGCCCGACAAAGGCATTCTGCTCGTCGCCATAACCGTCACGGATGGGCCGCGGCACAGCCTGGATCAGGTCCCGTTCCAGAGACCAGAGCGCCCGTGCAAGCTGGCGCAGCTGCACCTCTTGAGCGCGCACCACCTCGTCGCTGCGCAGCACCGCTTCGAGCATCCGGTAGGTCGCCAGGCCCAGCAAGGCGAACAGGGCGATGGCGATCAGCAGCTCCAACAGGGTGAAGCCCGCCTCGGCGCGGCGCATCAGAACGTTGTCCCGATAAAGCCACTGAGGCTGGTCACTGCACGCTCGGCAATCGGCCCGCTGGCGCCGCGCGGTTCGACCGCCGCAACCCAGACGGTAACGCGCAGCAGGCCCGGCGTGCCGCTGGACTCCACTGCGCTGAGCGTCTGCCATTGGCGCCCGCCGTAGGTCAGCACGCGCTCCTCGCGGCCAATGGCCGGGGCCGGGCGCTGCAACTGCAGTTCGGTGAGGCGGTTGTCGGCGATCCAGCCGGCCAGGGTCAGGGTTTCCAGCCGACCTGCATTGGTCACGCTGCGGCCGGCGGCGGTCAGTACCACGGCGGCGACAAGGGCAAAAATCGCCAGCGCCACCAGCACTTCGAGCAAGGTGAAAGCACGCGCCGGCTTCATCGAGAGGTTTCCAGCGGTTCGGCACGGGGCATCCGGAAACCGTCACTGGACACCTGCCAGCCACCGCCAGCCGCACGCGAATCGATCAGCCGCAGGGTAAAGGGCGACAGCTCGCCACTCGATAACAGCAGCACCTGCGGCTCCAGACGGGCCGTACTGCGCCGCTCGCGGTCGCCCTCGCGGGACAGGCCGGCGCGGTCGTCCTCACGCCTGACCGGGGCCGTCAGCCGCAGCGGCGTGCCATCGAGTTCCAGTTCCAGGTGCATCCATTCCGGCACCCTGCGGGACTGGCGTCCGTCGGCTTCCTGCCAGCGCCCGCTGGCCTCGTCGTAGTGCAGGATTCGGTAGCCCTGAGGGTCGATCAGCAGTCCATATTCACGGCTGTCGAGCACCGCTTCATCGACCATCAGACCAATCAGACTGGCCAGTCGCTGCGCTTCATCGCGTAGTTCACGGGACGAGCCGGAGCTGCCCGTGGCCAGCACCGCCAGGCCCACCAGCCCGCCGAGGATGACAATCACCACCAGCAGCTCGACCAGGGTGAAGCCGCCGCGTCGCGCCCGCGTCATGGATCACAGATCCCAGTTGCCGATATCCGCGTTCAGGTCGCTGCCACCCGGTTTGCCATCGGCGCCGAGCGAGTAGAGATCGAACGGGCCCTGGGTGCCCGGCGACAGGTACTGGTAGTCGTTGCCCCAGGGATCCTTGGGCACGCGCTTGAGGTAGCCGTCGCGGTTCCAGTTCTTTGGCTGCGGGCTGCCACCGGGCTTTTCCACCAGCGCATTAAGGCCCTGCTGGGTGCTGGGGTAGGAAAAATTGTCCAGTCTGTACATGTCCAGCGCAGCGGAAATGGCGTTGATATCACCCTTGGCCACAGTGACCTTGGCCTGATCCGGACGGTTCATCACCTGCGGCACCACCAGCGCGGCAAGGATGCCCAAGATCACCACCACCACCATTATTTCGATAAGGGTGAAGCCCCTCTGTTTAGCAGGCCGCTGAAACGCTACCTGCGCTGGCAATACTGCGTTAAAAACAGGCTCGGACTGCTCATTTAGAGCACCTAAACTCCGCGTCCTCGCCTGTTTTTGCCTTGTCTTGCCTGCCTCGCCTACGCTTTTCAGCAACCTGCTGCGTTCGTTCGACTTCATAAGCATTACCCCACCAGTTGGTTGAGAGAAAGAATCGGCAGCAGGATGGCCAGTACGATGACCAGCACCACGGCTCCCATGAACACCAGCATGAACGGCTCGAACAGCCCGACCAGCAGCGAGATCTGCGCGGCCAGGTCGTTTTCCTGATTGCGGGCGGTGCGCGCCAGCATCTGGTCCAGTTCACCGGATTTCTCGCCGCTGGCGATCATGTGCAGCATCATCGGCGGGAATTCGCCAGTGGCGTCCAGCGCACGGGTCAGGCTGCCGCCCTCGCGCACACGTTGCGCCGCCTCGACCACACGCTCGCGAATGCGCAGGTTGCCGATCACCGCGGCGGCGATGCCCAGTGCATCCACCAGCGGCACACCGCTGCGGGTGAGAATCGCCAGCGTCGAGGCGAAGCGCGCGGTATTGGTCGCCCGCGCCAGCCGCCCGACCAGCGGAATGCGCAGGATGATGGCGTGCCAACGGCGCTTGATATTCGGGTCACGCAAGGCCAGGCGCATGGCCACGCCAGCGGCAACGATACCCAGCAGCATCAGCCAGCCCCAGCGCTGCACCGCCTCGCTGGTGGCGATCAGGCCGGTGGTCAGCGCCGGCAGGTCCTGGCCGGTATTGACGAAAACCTTGACCACGTCCGGCACCACGTAGCCCAGCAGCAGCACCACGATGGCCAGGGAAGCCACCAGCAGGATCACCGGGTAGAGCAACGCCAGCTGGATCTTTTGCCGCGACTGCTGGCGCTGATCGGTGTAGTCGGCGAGCTGATCGAGCACCAGACCGAGATGCCCGGCATGCTCCCCCGCAGCCACGGTGGCGCGGTACAGCTCGGGGAAGGCCGAGGGGTATTCACGCAGGGCTGCGGCCAGGCTGTGGCCCTCCATCACCCGCGCGCGCACCGCCAGCAGCATCGACTTGATCCGCTGCGAGCTGGCTTGCGCCGCGGCGGCACGCAAGGCTTCCTCGATGGGCAGCGCGGCCTGCACCAGAGTCGCCAGCTGGCGAGTGACCAGCGCCAGGTCGCGGGCCGACAAGCCGTGCCCGAAACTGAACCCGCCTGAACCGCTGTCTTCTCTGGAGCGCGCCTGCTTGACCTCCAGCGGCGACCACTGCTTGTCACGCAAGAGCTGACGGGCCTGACGCGGGCTGTCCGCCTCGATCAGGCCCTTGTGCTGACGGCCATTGACGTCGAGGGCGACGTATTCAAAGGCCGCCATCAGGCTCGCTCCCGGCGCCTGTTGTAGCGCTCGCCGCTATCGCCAGGGAGAGGATTAACCGCCCGTTCGCAAGCACGTTCATCGGTCGGTAGCCCTGCGGTCACGGCCCGTTCCACGGCGTTCAACGCCCTGTCTTCGATCGTCCTGGCCGGAGCGGCGGTCCTCGCTGGTGACGCGCAGCACCTCCTCGATGGTAGTCACGCCTTCGCGCACCTTGCGCAGGCCGTCGTCGCGGATGCTCGGGCCAAGCTCGCGCGCATGACGGGTCATGTCCTGCTCGGTGGCGCGGGTGTGGATCATGCTGCGCAGGCTGTCGTCGAACAGCACCAGTTCATAGATGCCGGTACGCCCGCGATAGCCCAGCTGACGGCAGGCATCGCAGCCTTCGGCGTGGTACAGCGTCGGCGCTTGGTCCGGGGCGAGGCCGAACAGCGCGAACTCGGCCTCGTCGGCAACATAGGCGCGCTTGCAGTCATCACAGAGCACCCGCACCAGCCGCTGGGCCAGCACACCAAGCAGCGATGAGGAAATCAGAAACGGCTCCACGCCCATGTCCACCAGCCGCGTCACCGCACCAATGGCGCTGTTGGTGTGCAAAGTCGAAAGCACCAGGTGGCCGGTGAGCGAGGCCTGTACGGCCATGTCTGCGGTTTCCTGGTCACGGATCTCACCGACCATCACCACGTCCGGGTCCTGGCGCAGGATGGCGCGCAGGCCGCGGGCGAAGGTCATGTCGACCTTGGTGTTGACCTGGGTCTGGCCGATACCTTCGAGGTTGTATTCGATGGGGTCCTCGACGGTGAGAATGTTGCGCGTGCGGTCGTTGAGCGTGGTCAGGCTGGCGTACAGCGTGGTGGTCTTGCCGGAACCGGTGGGGCCGGTGACCAGGATGATCCCGTGGGGCCGCTTCACCGCCTGCTCCATGCGCACACGATCACGTTCGCTCATGCCCAGGTGCTGCAGGGTCAGGCGCCCGGCCTGCTTGTCGAGCAGGCGCAGCACCACCCGTTCGCCATTGGCTGACGGCAGCGTGGAGACGCGGATGTCCACCTCACGCCCGCCCACCCGCAGGGAAATCCGTCCGTCCTGGGGAATGCGCTTTTCGGCGATATCCAGCCGCGCCATGACCTTGATCCGCGATACCAGCAGCGCCGCCAGCTCACGCTTGGGTTGCACCACTTCGCGCAGAATGCCGTCGACGCGAAAGCGAATGATCAGGCGCTTCTCGAAGGTTTCGACATGGATATCCGAGGCGTTTTCCTTGATCGCCTCGCCGAGCAGCGCGTTGATCAGGCGGATGATCGGCGCGTCGTCTTCCTGCTCCAGCAGATCCTCGGTCTGCTCGATCTGGTCGGCCAGGCTGTGCAGATCCATGTCCTCGCCCAGCCCTTCGACCATCTGCATCGCCGCCGAGGAATCGTGCTGATAGGCGGCGCCCAGCGCCTCGTCGAACTCGGCCTGGGCCAGCCATTGCACCGGCAGCGGCCCACCCACCACGCGCTGCGCTTCCTGCACGGCGGTCAGGGCCGCGCCCTCGCGCAGGCCCAGACATGGCTTGCCATCTGCTGTCAGCAGGATCACGCCGTGACGCCGGGCAAAGGCGAAAGGCAGGCGCAGACGCACCGGTTCAACCAGCACTGGGGGTATTTCGTTCAGGTTCATCTCGGCCATGGTTGCCGTCCCGGCAGTCAGACAATCGAAGCTCGCCGGCACTCGCTCCGGCGTCGTCAATGACTTTGGACTACAAGGATTGGATGGCATTCGCAGCTTTGATCGTTTTTTACATGCAGCAGTCAAAGCCATCGGCAGAACCGGCACCAAGGTCGGTATGGAACAACGCTCCAGACGAATACCGGCCACAGGGCTCGGACCTCATTCTACGGCGCGCCATTTATGGGCCGGCGGCCTCATTGCAGCGCCGCTTGAACGGCTCGCTAACGCAGGATTTGCATAGCCGGAAGCCGCACTTTTGGTCAGTTTCTGAACGTAAAAGTATTTACAGTTCTGATTAAAACAGTTGTTTGATTTTTTTAGCGCTTGCAGAATGCGCCGCCGCGACCGACCAAAAACCGTCGGAATCGGGCTGTTAGCCGCTTTACCCGCCTTTGAAGCGGCCAGAAACGTATCACCAGCGAAGCAGCACATGACCCCTACACAGAGGTCTGCTGGCCACGATTACGCAGGAGAACAACAACAATGCACATCGGTGTTCCTCTCGAAACCCACTTCGGGGAGACGCGCGTCGCCGCCACCCCGGAAACCGTCAAGAAACTGATCGGCCAAGGGCACCGGGTGACGCTGCAAAGCGGCGCCGGGTTGCTTTCCAGCGTGCCGGACAGCGCCTATGAAGCGGTCGGCGCAACCATCGGCGATGCGGCCGCGGCCTTTGCCGCCGAGCTGGTGCTGAAGGTCAATGCGCCGGACGATGCCGAACTGGCGCAGATGCAGTCCGGCAGCGTGCTGCTGGGCATGCTCAACCCGTTCGACAACGCCTGTATCGCGCGCATGGCTGCCCGCGGCGTCACCGCCTTCGCCCTGGAGGCCGCGCCGCGTACGTCCCGTGCACAGAGCCTGGACGTGCTCTCGTCGCAGGCCAACATCGCCGGCTACAAAGCGGTGCTGGTCGGCGCCCATCACTACCCGCGCTTCATGCCCATGCTGATGACCGCTGCCGGTACGGTGAAGGCCGCGCGCGTGCTGATCCTCGGTGCCGGTGTCGCCGGGTTGCAGGCCATCGCCACGGCCAAGCGCCTCGGCGCGGTGGTCGAGGCCTCGGATGTGCGCCCGGCAGTGAAGGAGCAGATCGAATCGCTCGGCGCCAAGTTCGTCGACGTGCCGCTGGAAACCGACGAGGAGCGCGAATGCGCCGAAGGCGTCGGCGGCTATGCGCGGCCAATGCCGGCCTCATGGATGGCGCGTCAGGCGCAGGCGGTGCACCAGCGTGCGCTGCAGTCGGACATCGTCATCACCACCGCGCTGATCCCGGGCCGCAAGGCGCCGACGCTGCTGCAGGAAGCCACCGTCGAGCAGATGAAGCCCGGCTCGGTGATCGTCGACCTGGCGGCCGGCCACGGTGGCAACTGCCCGCTGACCGAGATCGACCAGGTGGTGGTGCGCCACGGTGTGACCATCGTCGGCCACGCCAACCTGGCGACGCTGGTAGCGGCCGACGCCTCGGCGCTGTACGCCCGCAACCTGCTGGATTTCCTCAAGCTGGTCATCGACAAGGACGGCCAGTTCCAGCTCAACCTCGAAGACGACATCGTCGCCGCGTGCCTGATGTGCCGCGACGGCCAGGTCGTGCGGACCAACGGTTAAGGGAGACGCGAACATGGATCTCATTTCAGACGGCATCTACAACCTGATCATCTTCGTGCTGGCGATCTACGTCGGCTACCACGTGGTCTGGAACGTCACCCCGGCCCTGCACACCCCGCTGATGGCGGTCACCAACGCGATCTCGGCGATCGTCATCGTCGGCGCCATGCTCGCCGCGGCACTGACCGTCACCCCGATGGGCAAGCTGATGGGCACCCTGGCCGTGACGCTGGCCGCCGTAAACGTCTTCGGTGGCTTCCTGGTTACCCGGCGCATGCTGGAAATGTTCAAGAAGAAGGAGCGCGCCGTTGCCGGCAGCGCCAAGGCGGAGTCCAAGCCATGAGCATGAACCTGATCACCCTGCTCTACCTCGTCGCTTCGGTGAGTTTCATCCAGGCCCTCAAAGGCCTGTCGCACCCCACCACTTCACGCCGCGGCAACCTGTTCGGCATGATCGGCATGGGCATCGCCGTGGTCACCACGGTGTTCCTGGTGTTCAAGCTCGGCGCGCAACTGGCCGAAAGCGCCAGCGCCTGGACGGGCCTGGGCTTTATCGTCCTCGGCCTGCTGGTCGGCGGCAGCATCGGCACGCTGATGGCCAGACGCGTCGAGATGACCAAGATGCCCGAGCTGGTCGCCTTCATGCACAGCATGATCGGCCTGGCCGCGGTGTTCATCGCCATCGCCGCGGTGCTCGAGCCGCAGTCGCTGGGTATCGTCCAGGCCATCGGCTACCCGATTCCCGCTGGCAACCGCCTGGAGCTGTTCCTCGGTGCCGCCATCGGCGCCATCACCTTCTCCGGTTCGGTTATCGCCTTCGGCAAGCTGTCGGGCAAGTACAAGTTCCGCCTGTTCCAGGGCGCACCGGTGGTGTTCGCCAATCAGCACAAGATCAACCTCGCCGTGGGCGTGGCGATCCTGGTGCTGGGGCTGATCTACACCTTCAGCGGCAACTTCACCGCGTTCATGTTGCTGGTGGCGCTGGCCTTCGTCATCGGCGTGCTGATCATCATCCCCATCGGCGGCGCGGACATGCCGGTGGTGGTGTCGATGCTCAACTCGTATTCGGGCTGGGCGGCGGCCGGTATCGGCTTCTCGCTGAACAACTCGATGCTGATCATCGCCGGCTCGCTGGTGGGCTCTTCCGGCGCGATCCTCTCGTACATCATGTGCAAGGCGATGAACCGCTCGTTCTTCAACGTGATCCTCGGCGGCTTCGGTGCCGACGCGGATGCCGGTGGCCCGGCGGGCGCGCAGCTTGAGCGCAACGTGAAGTCCGGTTCAGCGGACGACGCCGCCTTCCTGCTGACCAACGCCGATACCGTGATCATCGTCCCCGGCTATGGCCTGGCGGTGGCCCGCGCGCAGCACGCGCTGATGGAGCTGGCCGAAAAGCTGACGCACATGGGCGTGACCGTGAAGTACGCGATCCACCCGGTTGCCGGGCGCATGCCTGGCCACATGAACGTGCTGCTGGCCGAGGCCGAAGTGCCTTACGAGCAGGTGTTCGAGATGGATGACATCAACTCCGAGTTCGGCCAGGCCGACGTGGTGCTGGTGCTCGGTGCCAACGACGTGGTCAACCCGGCGGCGAAGACCGATCCCAAGTCGCCCATCGCCGGCATGCCGATCCTCGAGGCGTACAAGGCCAAGACAGTCATCGTCAACAAGCGCTCCATGGCCAGCGGCTATGCGGGCCTGGACAACGAGCTGTTCTACATGGACAAGACCATGATGGTCTTCGGCGACGCCAAGAAGGTGGTTGAGGACATGGTCAAGGCCGTGGAGTAAACCTGACAGGGGATGGCGACGGAAGGCCTTTGAATGCCGGATAACGCCTTCGGAAACCCGTCTTACGCCTTCGGCTAATACAGGCTACGGCCCGCTGTAGGATGGAATCGCCGCAGGCGCTTGCGTCATGAGCTTGTTCAAGTGCGGCGTCCATGCTCAGCCATGGACGCCGTCGACACAGTTTCTTCCGTATTGAGCCGTACAGTTTCCAGCCTTGAGCAACTGAACCGGCACAATTTTCCAGCGCTGTGACTGTCAGCCAAAACCGCCCTGCGCGACCCTGTATGTCCACTCACCCGGCGGCAGCCGGAAGGAAGGCATCATGGATCGCGCCCTACCCCGCATCCTCTCCTTGCGCACTTCGCGCGATACGCTGGCAAGCCTGAAGCAACTGCTGCGCCTGTGGCGGCAAAGGATTCGAACACGCCGCCAACTCGCCACGCTGGATGATCGCCTGCTGGCCGATACAGGCATCAGCCACAGCGATCGAATGGTTGAGCTGAACAAACCCTTCTGGCGCTGACAGACAACCCGGCACTATTCTGCATGCACCTTCCCTGTTAAAGCCGTACTGGAGAGTCCCATGCTGAAATTCCTGCTGATCCTTGGTGCATCCGCCACCCTGCTGGCGGGTGCCGCTTCGGCATCCAGCTTTATCGCCACCACAGATACCCTTGGCGCTTCGCTGATCAATACCGTGGAAGGCACGTCCGACCTGACATCCTCAATCGGTGACGACAAACTGGTACTGGATGCCCGCGATGACGCCGCACATTTCGTCGCCAGCAATGGCGAGCAGAAGGGCGCGCAGCTGGAAGCGGCTCTTGTGCACATCCGCACCCAGGCCCCGACCATCGAAGCCACCGACCTTGAGCTGGCGCGCGCGATTCTGGCACGCTGAAACCGTTGGAAAAACCGCAGGGCTGGCCGTGACGCTGGCGTTTCGCTAGCCTTGGCGCCGAATTTATCTGGCGCCAGGATCTGCATGCGACGGCTCACCTCTGTATTTGCACTCTGTTGTGCCTGCGGCTCTGCCCAGGCATTCGACACCACCCTGGCCGGCACCGTGGCTTCCGGCTACGTCACCAGCCAACTGACCAGCCTGCCCTTCGAGAACAAGCTGATCGTCGATGCCCGGGACGAAGCGGCAGGCTTCGTCGCCAGTGCCGGCCAGCTCCAGGGCGCACGCCTGGAAGCCGCTTTGCGCTGGATGCGCGAGCAGCATCCGGGACTGGCGGCCAGTGATCTGGAACTGGCCCAGGCTATCCTCGTCCAATAACGGCCCGCCTTAACGAGATTTCGCAATGCTCAAGCTACTCACCGCCACAGCCGTCACGCTGACCCTGCTCGCTGGGGCCGTCCAGGCACAGACACTGGTCGCCACCAGCAATATCATCATCAATGCGGTGGATCGCAGCATCAATTTCACCTCGGACGCGACCAGTCGGGTCAGCGGCATGAAGCTGGTCCTCGATGCCCGTGACGAAGCCGCCAGCTTCGTCGCCAGTGCCGGCGATATTCGTGGCGCACGTCTGGAAGCAGCCTTCAACGCCCTGCGCCACGAATTCGCCGAAGCCCGTCAGGCAAGTGATCAGGCGCTGGCCGAAACCATCCTCGCCCTGTGAAATCAGCTTGCGCCTGGCTGATGGCTGTCCTGCTGGCCAGCCTTGCGGGTCAAGCGTGCGCAGCGTTGCATCTGTCGCTGGACGAGCACCTGCTGTCACCTGGAGAACGCGCCGCCACCCAACTTCTGCTTGACGAAGCCCTCGCTGCCCTGCCGCCGCGCATGCTGCAGCAGCTGGATCGCCAGATCCGCGTGCGCTGGAGCGAGCACCTGCCGGAGCAGGCTTACGGGCGTGCCGGCGGCAACCTGATCGAGCTGAATCGCCGCCTGCTGCCGTCGCTGACTGACGGCTCCGCCGCCGGGCAGCGCACCACACGGGTGCATGGCACGGTGCGTCAGGAACTGCTCGCCACGCTGATCCACGAACTGGCACATCTCTACGACCGCGCCCGTCTATGGTCGCCTGTGGACAACCGCCATCAGGCCTTTTGCAGCCAGCGCGCCGCCAGCCTCGGCCTGATCGGCCTGCCGCACGAATGCCGGGGGCAGACGCAGCGGCGTTTTACCCTGAGCGACGATCCGCGCCTGCTGGATCTTGCCGGCTGGCCACAGCGGGTCGGCAGCCGTGGCGAGCGCGAAAGGCACAACGCCCAGGTGGCGCGCAGCCCCGATGTTTACGAGCTGAGCCATCCGCTGGAATTCGTCGCGGTGAATCTGGAGTATTTTCTCCTGGACTCCAGCTATGCCTGCCGCCGCCCTTCACTGCACCGCTACTTTCGCGAGCACTTCGGCTGGCAGCCTGCCGCCGTGCAGGCCTGCGGTGAGGGCTATCCGATTCTCAACGCGGGCCAGGACCTGGCCCGCACACCATTGCTGCGCCTCGATCCAGAGCGCGTCTTTGAAGTGGACTACCTGTTCGCCGAAGCCAACGACGCCTGGGTCAGCCGCTGGGGCCACAGCATGCTGCGGCTGGTGATCTGCGCACCGGGCCGCACGCGCGGCGCCGATTGCCGGCTGGATCTGGATCATCATCTGGTGCTGTCCTTCCGCGCCTTTGTCGGCGATGTGCAGCTGTCCAGCTGGGACGGCCTGACCGGCGCCTATCCCTCGCGCCTGTTCGTGCTGCCACTGGGGCAGGTGATCGACGAATACACCAAGGTCGAACTGCGCAGCCTGGCTTCGATTCCACTGCGGCTGGAGCGCCGCGAAATCGAGATGCTGGTCGAACGCAGTGCCGAGCTGCACTGGAGTTATGACGGCGACTACTACTTCCTGTCCAACAATTGCGCAGTGGAAACCCTCAAGCTGCTGCGCAGCGGCACCCATCGTGCGGAGCTGGCGGCACTCGACAGCATTCTGCCCAGCGGCCTGCTGGAACTGCTGATCGCCCGTAATCTGGCCGACGCCAGCGTGCTCGACGACCCACGCGAGGCGCTGCGCCTGGGTTATCGCTTCGACTCCTATCGCGACCGCTATCAGGCAATGTTTACCGTACTCAAGGAACGCCTGAAGTTGCCGCAGCAGACAGTGGAACAGTGGCTGGAGTTGTCGGCCGGCGAACGCCAGCCCTGGATCGCACAAGCCGACCTGCGCGCCAGCGCGGCATTGCTGCTGGTGGAACAGGCCGCCCTGCGCCAGCAATTGCTGCTGGCCCAGGAAGAACTGAAGAAGCGCTACCTCAGTGGCCGCGAGCGCGGCGATGTCAGCCTGGCCAAGGCCGATGGCGCGCTGCAGCAGATTCTTGCCAACAGCGGCTACCTGAGCCGCCCCGCCGAGTTGCTCAACGACGAAGGTTACGGCTTGCCGCAAGCGGGTGAATGGCAGCGCCTGGAGGAGCAAAGCAGTCAACGTCAGGCCCAGCTCAACCAGCTAAGCGAAGAACTGGATCGCGAAGTGCGCCTGTTGCTGAGCGAGGAACGCAGCCTGGAACTGGACAGCATCGAGCACAACCTTGAGCGAATCGGCCAACACCTGCGCCAACTGCACAAGGCCGAGGATGGGCTGGAGCTGCGCTAGGGCCTGCTCCCGGCCTGCGGATAAATCCACTACTACAAAAAGCGTGGCGCTCCGGGTGCATCTATTCTGGGACCATACCTACCAGAGAGAGCCGCTTCATGAATCGCATACTGACCACCCTCACCTTCGCCGTGCTGTCCTGCACGCTGCCGGCTCAGGCCGCCCCCATCCTGCCCGGACTCTGGGAGTTCTCCAGCCGCAACGTCGAGGTTGATGGCCAGCAGATGCCGGGCATGAACGAGATGCTCGAACAGCTGCAGAACCTGCCAGCCGACCAGCGCAAGATGATGGAAGACATGCTGGCCGCTCAGGGCGTGCAGCTCGGCGGCCAGGGTGTACACATCTGCCTGAGCGAGGCTCAAGTGAATGCCGAGACGCTGCCCTTCAGCGATCAGCCAGACTGCACTCAGGAAATCACCGAACGCAGCGAGCGCCTGTGGAAATTCCGTTTCCAGTGCCCCGACGCAAGCGGTCAGGGCGAGACCCGCTTCATCAGCGAGCGAGAATTCATCAGTGTCATGGAGACGCGCTACAGCGTCGGTAGCGAGCAGGGCAGCAGCCGCATGGAATCCCAGGCGCGCTGGCTTGGCGAGGATTGCGGCACGCTGAAACCCGCCCAGTAGGGCACAGGGGTTCCACGTGGAACCCCTGTGCGGCCAGGGCTTGCGTCAATCTTCTACGTGCCAGTGGCCGTCGCTGTTCTGCTCGCAAGCCGGCTGCAGAAAGCGGGCGTCGCTGGCCACGCCGTAATAATGAATATCCTGGCGGTAACTGAGGTTGGAGGCCTGGGTGTTGCGACAGATGCCGAAGGCGCCGGTAGGGCACTGCTCGACAAACTCGACCTCGACTTGCTGCCCGGCCAGCTGGGGCTGGCAGTAACCGCTGCGGAACAGCTCAGTAGGGATGCTTTTGTTTTCCTGACAGACTTTGACTTCCACACCGGCCCCGCTGCTGGTCACAATGCAGGCCTCGGCCAGGGCCTGTCCGGTTGCCAGTAGCATGCAAAGCGCCAACAGTCGCATCGATCACCCCCTTGAAAGAGGGTAAATCTAGCATGCCGGGCCACCCGGACAGCATCCACGCTTCACGCCTTTAACCACAGGCTCACATGCTCGAACAGATCCCCACCCACCTGATTGCCGGCCCACTGGGTGCCGGCAAAACCAGCCTGATTCGGGCGCTACTGGCTCAGAAACCCGCACATGAGCGCTGGGCAGTGCTGATCAACGAATTCGGCCAGATCGGCCTGGATGCCGCGCTGCTGCACCGCGACGACAGTGGCATCGGCTTTGCCGAAGTCGCTGGTGGCTGTCTGTGCTGCGTCAACGACGTGCCTTTCCAGATCGGCTTGAACCGGCTGCTGCGCAAGGTCAAACCAGATCGCCTGCTGATCGAACCGTCCGGGCTTGGCCATCCGCTGCAATTGCTGCAGCAGCTGCGTCAGGCGCCCTGGGATCGGGTACTGGCGCTACAACCGGCGGTGATGGTGCTGGATGCCGAAGCACTTGCACGAAACGACGCCCTCGCCCCCAGCCAGCAGGAAATGGCCGCTCAGGCTGGCCTGCTGGTGTTGAACAAGAGCGAGCAACTGGATAACGAGGTTCGCGAGAAGCTGCAGAAAAGACTGCCGGAACGGCCGGTTTTCTGGACGTCCCAGGGGCAACTCGATCTGGCGCGACTGCCAGGCATCGAGCGCTGCGCCAAGAAGGCGGCAGCGGACAATCTGCCCGCGCCCGGTGCAGCACCACTGCCCGGCGTCTGGCTTGATCCGACAAAGCCGGTAGTGCTCAGCCATGCCGCGACCGAAGGCTGGAGCATCGGCTGGCGGTGGCATCCAAGCCAGGTATTCGCCATCCCGCGCGTCAGCGAATGGCTCGCGACGCAACCCTGGCTGCGCGCCAAACTGGTGTTGCACGGGGAGCACGGCTGGGTGTCTGCGAATGCGCTGGCAGGCGGACCGCTGGACTTCAAGTCCAGCGAATGGCGGCGCGATTCACGCCTTGAACTGATTTTCGCTGATGCGCAGTCGGAAGCAGCACTCAGCCTCGGCCTGCGCCATTGCCTGGCTGGTCGTTGAAGCACCAAACAGGACCGTACTCAGTCGCTGCGATTGCGCCAATCATCCATCTGGATCACCCGCCCCTGCTCTGCCGCCTGCGCCGGAAACGGATGAGCATCCATTTCGACCGGACCCACGCGCATGCCGAACATGCAGATACTGCCCTGATGCCGCTGCTCTCCGGTCACGGTGAATTCGAAACCATACACACGGGCAAAGCGGCGATGCCCCCGCGCATCACGCACCCAGCCCAGACGGCGGAATGCAACGTTGCCATCGAGCAGTTCGATATCCAGCTTCTGACAGTGGCGCTGCACCGCCAGCAACGCGCGCTCGCGTATGCCATGGGCATGCCAGAACCAGGCGGCAACCGTCACAAACAGCAGAAAGATGAACAGATTGCCGAGCGTCAGCATAGGCGATCACCTGCAGCAGCTACTGGATACAAAAGCAATTCGCCCATCAAGACCTCGCTGCTCAGCTCTCCAGCCAGACGTCCCGCGCCCAATGCCAGACGGTTTCCCAGCTTTCGCCGGTCATTTCATGCGCGTCACCGTCGAACAGCATGACTTCGCCTTCCAGATCGACCACGTAGAAATCGTTGCCGTCCTGGCAGATCGGCAGCAAGTCGCGCTCCACTCCGGCATCCCAGGCCAGCGCTGCGACTTCCGGCAGATAGGTGTGCGATTGCGGATCGGTGGCGGTGACGGGTTCCAGCCGGCCATACACCACATCGCTGACCAGCATCAGAAACTCGCGCAGGCCGAACGGCAGGTTGATCAGCAGTTCTTCCTCGACCTCGACCAGACGTTCGTCGTCCGGCAACTCCAGCGGTACCGGCACCGGCTCGTTGAGTTCGCGCAGTTGTTCGATCACCTCTTCCATACCGCCTCCGTCCGCACGCAGAAAGCGCGTTTATACAAGCCCGGACGCGGGCGAGCCAGCCCCGCGCGGTTTCTTTTGCCTCAGGCTCTTGGTGCCGGCTGGAAATACAGCGTTTCGCCACGCTGGGCATTTAGCAGGCCGACGTGATCGTTGGCGACTTCGACCTCAATCGGCTCGGCCTGAGTCGCCAGCCGCAGCGTCACTCGCGTGGTCGCGCCCAGCGGACGAATGTCGCGCACTTCACCGGCCTGGTAATCGGGCACAAGTACCCTGCTCAGCGACACCTCATGCGGGCGGAACAGCACGGAACGCTCATCGTCCAGTTGCAGGCGGTTGGCATCGCCGAGGAAGTGATAGACGAATTCGCTGGCCGGGTTGCGGTAGACCTCCGCCGGCGTGCCGATCTGCTCGATCACGCCCTTGTTCATCACCACGATGCGGTCGGCCACTTCCATCGCCTCTTCCTGGTCGTGGGTGACGAACACGCTGGTCAGATGCACATCTTCGTGCAGACGAGCGAGCCAGCGGCGCAGTTCCTTGCGGACCTTGGCATCCAGCGCGCCGAAGGGCTCGTCGAGCAGCAGCACCTTGGGTTCCACCGCCAGTGCACGGGCCAGGGCAATGCGCTGGCGCTGGCCACCGGACAGTTGCTCGGGATAACGGTCGGCGAGCCAGTCGAGCTGCACCAGACCGAGCAGTTCGTGAACCTTCTCGGCGATCACCGTTTCGCTCGGGCGCTGCTTCCTGGGCTTCATGCGCAGGCCGAAGGCGACGTTGTCGAATACCGTCATGTGGCGGAACAGCGCGTAGTGCTGGAAGACGAAGCCGACGTTGCGGTCGCGCACGTCATGGCTGGAGACGTCCTCGCCGTGGAACACGATGCTGCCGCTGTCCGGGGTTTCCAGGCCGGCGATGATGCGCAACAGGCTGGTCTTGCCGCAGCCGGACGGGCCGAGCAGCGCCACCAGCTCGCCGCTCTGGATGTTGAGGTCGATGTTGTTCAGTGCCTGGAACTGACCGAAGCGCTTGTTGATATTGCTGATCTGGATACTCATGGCTTCACTCTCCGGCTTTGGCGGTCTGGCGCTCGATGCGCGACTCGCTCCACTGCTTGAGCAGCAGGATCACCAGCGCCAGGGCCAGCAGCAGGCTGGCCACGCTGAACGCGGCGACGTGGTTGTATTCGTTGTAGAGAATCTCGACGTGCAGCGGCAGGGTGTTGGTCAGCCCGCGGATATGCCCGGACACCACCGACACCGCACCGAACTCGCCCATCGCCCGCGCGGTACAGAGCACCACGCCGTAGATCAGGCCCCATTTGATGTTCGGCAGGGTGATATGCCAGAACATCTGCCAGCCGCTGGCACCCAGCAGCCGTGCGGCCTCTTCCTCGGTGGTGCCCTGTTCCTGCATCAGCGGGATCAGTTCGCGCGCCACGAAGGGTACGGTGACGAACAGCGTGGCCAGCACGATGCCCGGCACGGCAAAGATGATCTGGATGTCGCGATCACTCAGCCATTCACCGAAATAGCCCTGGGCGCCGAACAGCAGCACGTAGATCAGACCGGCGATCACCGGCGACACCGAGAACGGCAGGTCGATCAGCGTGACCAGAATGCTCTTGCCACGAAATTCGTACTTGCTCACGCACCAGGCAGCAGCGACGCCGAACACCAGGTTGAGCGGCACCGAGATGCCCACCGCAATCAGCGTCAGCTGCAGCGCGGCCAGAGCGTCGGGTTCGAAGATCGCCTCGAAGAAGGTGCCGAAGCCAAGCTTCAGCGCCTCACTGACGACGATCACCAAAGGCAGCAACAGGAACAGGGCGAACACCAGCCAGGCGGCAACGATCAGCAAGCGGCGCCCGAGGGCATTGCCGCGACGTGTGGCGTTGGCGGAGGTGCTGGCTGTCGCGGTTAGCGAAACAGAAGACATGGCGACCTCCTTAAGGGTGCGAGATGCGGCGCTGCAGCAGGTTGATCAGCAGCAGCAGGATGAAGGACACCACCAGCATCAGCACGCCGATGGCCGTGGCGCCGGCGTAGTCGTACTGGTCCAGCTTGACCATGATCAGCAGCGGCAGGATCTCGGTTTTCATCGGCATGTTGCCGGCGATGAAGATCACCGAGCCGTACTCGCCGACGCCGCGGGCGAAGGCCAGGGCGAAGCCGGTCAGCCAGGCCGGCAGCAATGCTGGCAGCAACACGTGGCGGACCACCTGCAACGGGCGGGCACCCAGGCACGCCGCGGCCTCTTCGACTTCACGGGGAATATCAGCCAGCACCGGCTGCAGCGTGCGCACCACGAAGGGCAGCGTGACGAAGGTCAGTGCCAGGATGATGCCCAGCGGGCTGTAGGCGATCTTGAAGCCCATCGCCGTAGCCCACTGGCCGACCAGGCCGCTGGGTGCGTAGAGCGCGGTCAGGGCGATGCCGGCAACGGCGGTGGGCAGGGCGAAGGGCAGGTCGATCATCGCCTCGATGATCTTGCGGCCGGGGAACCGATAGCGCACCAGCACCCAGGCCAGCAGGGTGCCGATGACGCCGTTGAGCACCGCTGCGACAAAGGCGGTGCCGAAGCTGAGCTTGAGCGCCGCCAGAACGCGCGGCGCGCTGATGATGGCGATGAACTGGTCCCAGGTCAGTTCGGTGGTCTTTAGAAACAGCGCACCCAGGGGAATCAGCACTAACAGGCTGAGGTACACCAGGGTGTAACCCAGCGTCAGTCCGAAGCCGGGGATGACGGAGGAAGAGCGACTAGACATTCTTTAGGCTCGGTCTGGTTGAGCATGGAGTCCGGCTGAAACATCGCGAGCGCAGCGCGTAGGATGGAAGTCGCCTTTTACTTCCACCAAAGGCACCTCGCGGCGTCGATGGTGGATCGGTAAAGCGTGATCCACCCTACGAACTGTTCGAGCAATGTGTCGGCTGAAGCGTCGCGAGCGCAGCGCGTAGGGTGGAAGTCGCCTTTCACTTCCACCACCGGCACCTCGCGGCGTCGATGGCGGATCGGTGAAGCGTGATCCACCCTACGAACGACGGCTTACTGCGCCGAATAGATCTGATCGAACACGCCGCCGTCGTTGAAGAACTTCGGTTGCGCAACCTTCCAGCCGCCGAAGTCCTCGTCGATGGTGACCAGCTTCAATGCCGGGAACTGATCCTTGAACTCCGCCACCACGGCTTCATTACGCGGACGGTAGAAGTTCTTCGCGGCGATGCGCTGGCCTTCCTCGCTGTACAGGTAGTTCAGGTAGGCTTCGGCGACTTCGCGGGTGCCCTTGCGCTCGACGTTCTTGTCGACCACGGCGACTGGCGGCTCGGCGAGGATCGACAGCGACGGCACGACAATCTCGAAGTTCGAGCCACCCTGCTCCTTGAGCGCCAGGAAGGCTTCGTTTTCCCAGGCCAGTAGCACATCGCCGATCTGGTTGTTGACGAAGGTGATGGTCGAGCCGCGGGCGCCGGTATCCAGTACCGGAACGTTCTTGTAGAGCTTGTCGACGAAGGCCTGCGCCTGCTCATCGCTGCCGTACTTCTGCTGGGCATAGGCCCAGGCGGCCAGGAAGTTCCAGCGCGCGCCACCAGAGGTTTTCGGGTTCGGCGTGATCACCTCGACGCCCGGCTTGACCAGGTCTTCCCAGTCCTTGATGCCCTCGGGGTTGCCTTTGCGCACCAGGAACACGATGGTCGAGGTGTACGGCGTGCTGGCCTGGGGCAGGCGGGATTGCCAATCCTCGGGGATCAGCTTGCCGAGCTTGTGCAGCTCGTCGATGTCGCCGGCCAGAGCCAGGGTCACCACATCGGCACGCAATCCATCAATAACGGCGCGGGCCTGCTTGCCCGAGCCACCATGGGACTGCTGAACCTTGATCGACTCGTGCCCTTCGGCTTGCCAGTGCTTGTTGAAGGCTTCGTTGAATTCAACGTAAAGCTCACGCGTCGGATCGTAGGACACGTTGAGCAGGGAGTCGGCGGCCACGGCTGGTCCGACGATGAGTGCGCTGGCCAGGGCGGCGAGCGTGAAGTAACGAATGGACATGTGCAGCTCCTGAAAAAACCTGGTTCTGTTTTGGCGGTAACGGTTCAGGGTGTTGGGCAATCAACTCCGCATTCGCGGACGACAGCTGCAGTACCGGTGCGTGTTCATGGTCTTGGTCTCATGGTCACGCCCTCCGGTGGTCCAGTCGGGCTTGGGGTTGATGGATCAGGAATTCTTGGCGGTCGGCTGCAGGCGGAATTTTTCCTTGCGCTCGATCTGCACGACCTGCCCGTTGTGTACGGTGACTTCCACCGAACCAAACTTGAGGCCATTCAGCGCGGCGTGGATTTCGCGCAGGATGCTGGCTTCGTCCTGACCTTCGAGGTTGCGAATGGTCGCGGTCATTTTCTATCTCCGTGAAAGCCTCATGACGGCCAGGGCAGCCGTAGCCAGTGAGGCGTGGAGCGGATATTAAGCAGCGGAAGAATATTCTTAAAAATACTGTTTAAGAACATTTATAGATGATTTGGGAATATGTGAGCTGGAACGAAATTCTTCACAAATTGCATAAGCAAAGAATTTCTTATTCTTTTTAAGCAAAGTCCCTGCTGGCTAGACTGGCCGCCATCAACGTGCAGGAGGCGCCGACATGCGCAGTGAATCCATACGCTATCTCATCGTGCCAGGCTGGCACGGCTCACCCGAAGACCATTGGCAAAGCCACTGGCAGCGCACCTTGCCAAACAGCGCGCGGGTCGAGCAGGCTGACTGGCTGACGCCCCGGCGCGAGGATTGGGTTGCCGAACTGGAGCGCTGCATATCCGCCAGTACCCAGCCAGTGATTCTTGTGGCGCACAGTCTGGGCTGCATCACCGTCGCGCATTGGGCGGCGCAGGCGACGCCGGCACGGGTACGCCGGGTACGCGGTGCCCTGCTGGTCGCCCCAGCCGATGTGGAGCGCAGCAATTGCCCGGAGCCGTTGCGCAATTTCGCGCCGCTTCCCCGCCAGCCGTTGCCCTTTGCCAGCCAGTTGATCGGTTCCGACAATGACAGCGCCGCCAGCGCCGGGCGCACTGTCGAGCTGGGCCACGGCTGGGGCAGCGAAATCGCGATACTCGCCGACGCCGGGCATATCAATGTGACGTCCGGGCATCACCGCTGGGAGCAGGGTTTCGCCTATCTGTACCGCTTGCAGAGCCGTATTGAGCGCAATGACCGCAGGCGCGCCTGAAGCGCAGCGCCAGCTGTTGTGCTGCAACCTTGACCGAGACGCCGAGCGGGTTATATCGAGTGGACCTTTCGCCGGCGCCTGGCGCTTACTTATCGAATACCTGGGCTTGCCATTGCTAAACTGAGCGACGATCAGTGTTGTGAGGCGGGAACGACCGGAACAGCTTCGGTTGATTTCCCGTCTGTTCCGCACAATACCCGCCAACGGCGTATTCAAGGAGTTTCCATGTCCGACAAGCTCGACAGCCAGTCCCCGGATCGCGATGCATGTGCGCAAGAGGCATCGTCCAACCCGATGTCCTGGCACCTGGAGCAGATCGTCGGCGAACTGCGCGCGGCCCGTACCGAATGGCGCGTCAGCACCGGGCGTGCCCGCGAGCTGGGGAGCCGCGAGCTGCCGTCACGCCAGGCGCTGGAATGCATCTTCTCCGACCTGCGCGGCGCGCTCTTTCCGATGCGCCTGGGCCCAAGCGACCTGCGCCTGGAGAGCGAAGACTTCTACGTCGGTCATACATTGAACAATGCGCTGAACAGCCTGCTCTGCCAGGTACGCCTGGAGTTGCGCTATGCCGCCCGCCAGCGCGGCGAGCCAGAGGCCGGCAGTGACGCCGGCGCGGTGCAGATCGTGCGCGACTTTGCCGCCGCCCTGCCGCAGATGCGCCGGCTGCTCGACAGCGACGTCACCGCCGCCTACGCCGGCGACCCTGCGGCACGCAGCGTCGACGAAGTGCTGCTGTGCTATCCGGGGATTCTTGCGGTTATCCATCACCGTCTCGCCCACCATCTATACGCCGCCGGCCTGCCGCTATTGGCGCGCATCGGCGCGGAAATCGCTCACTCCGCCACCGGCATCGACATTCACCCTGGCGCGCAGATTGGCGGCAGCTTTTTCATCGACCACGGCACGGGCGTGGTCATCGGCGAAACGGCGATCATCGGCAATCGGGTGCGTATCTACCAGGCCGTTACCCTTGGCGCCAAACGCTTCACCGCCGACGAAACCGGCCAGCTGCACAAGGGCCGCGCGCGCCATCCGATCGTCGAGGATGATGTGGTGATCTATGCCGGCGCGACCATTCTGGGTCGCATCACCATCGGCCAGGGTTCCACTATCGGTGGCAACGTCTGGCTCACGCGCAGCATCCCGCCAGGCAGCAACATCACCCAGGCCGGCCTGCAGCATCAGAAGCGGGACGACGCCTGACAACCATGTCCGCCAACTCGCTCTATACCGACCTGTCGGGCTACTACGATCTGATGTGCGACGGCATCGACTACCGTGCGCAAAGCGACGCTGCACGCAGGTTGCATCAGATATTCGGCAACCAGGGCACACGCCACCTGGATCTGGCGTGTGGCACCGGGCCGCATATTCGGCATTTCCTTGATTCCGGTTACCGAAGCAGCGGGCTGGACATCAATCAGCCCATGCTGGACATCGCCCGGCTGCGTTGCCCGGAAGCCCAGTTCTCATTGCAGGACATGGGCAACTTCAAGGTTGATGAGGCCTTCGATCTGATCACCTGCTTCCTGTATTCCATCCACTACAACAACGGTCTGGACACGCTGCGCGCGTGCATGGCCAGCGTGCATGCGGCGCTCGATGAAAACGGTGTGTTCTGCTTCAACACCGTGGACAAGCACAGGATCGACAACACCTCATTCACGCGCCATGCCGCCGAGCACGACAACAGCCGCTTCATGTTCACCTCCGGCTGGCATTACGGCGGCTCCGGTGACCGGCAGACCCTGAAACTCGCCATTGAAAAGACCACCCGGGGCGTCACGCAAACCTGGCAGGACGAACACGCCATGGTCGCCACAGGCTTCGACGAGCTGCAGGAACTGTTGCAGCCCTTGTTCGATGTGCATGTGTTTGAGCATGACTATGAAAAGATCACCCCCTGGGATAGGGCTTCCGGCAACGCCCTGTTTGTCTGCGTAAAGATCTGACCGCAAACCCCGTCAAACCCTCTGCGCCACGCCCAGCTCCCCGCGCAACCACTCGGCCAGCCGCTCCGCACGCCGGTCGACACGGCGTGCGGGCACCCACAAGGCCAGCCGTGCCGAGGTTTCAACGAACCCCCAGGGCGCCAGCAGGCGGCCCGCGGCCAGATCGTCGGCGACCAGTTGCTGCGGGGCGATGGCCACGCCCAGCCCGGCCAGTGCCGCTTCCAGCAGAAAATACAGGTGCTCGAAACTCTGCCCCAGGCGCAGCTCGGATGGCTCCAGGCCCTTGCCGCGCGCCCAGCTCGGCCAGGCCTGCGGGCGTGAGGCAGTGTGCAGCAGCGGCTCGCCCAGCAGCACCGTCGGCGCTGAACCGCGCCACGCCGTGCAGCGCGGGTGATACGGGCTCAATACCGGGCCGATGCTTTCCACGGCCAACTCGAACACCCGCATGTCCGCCGGCCATGGCGGCTCGGCGTACCACAGCGTCGCGTCGAGCCCGGCGCGGCGCGGGTCCAGGTCGCCCTCGCTGGCCGACAGTTGCAAGCGCAGGTCGGGCAGCTCGCGGTTGAGCCGGTCCAGCCGCGGAATGAACCAGCGCGCCAGCAGGCTGCCGGGACAGCCGAGCACGAAGGGTGCCTCGGCGGTCTGTCGCTGCAGCTCGGCGCAGGTGCTGCGCAGCCGCTCGAAGGTATCGCTGGCGACATCGCGCAGCCGCATGCCGGCATCGGTGAGTTTTACACCACGCCCGTCCTTTTCCAGCAGCGCAATGCCGAGTGCGTCTTCCAGGCTCTTCAACTGTCGGCTGATGGCCCCGTGGGTGACATGAAGCTCGACGGCGGCTTGCTTCAGGCTGCCCAGACGCGCCACGGCCTCGAAGGCACGCAAGGCATTGAGCGGCGGCAGGCTGGTATTCATAGTTGATTTTTCCTCACTAGTTTCGGCGATCTTATCGCTTTTTTTCCGCGTTGCATCCGGGTAGGGTGCATGCAATCGCGTAGGAGCGGGCCATGCCTGCGAACCGATGGTCCGGTCATTGGTTCATTCGCGGCCAAGGGCCGCTCCTACAAAAGAACTCCAGGAGACTACCCATGACTGCATACCGCAACGGCCCCGACGCCCGCGGCCTGTTCGGCTCGTTCGGCGGCCAGTACGTCGCCGAAACCCTGATGCCGCTGATCCACGAGCTGGCCGCCGAATACGAGAAGGCCAAGCAGGACCCCGAGTTCGCCAAGGAACTCGCCTACTTCCAGCGCGACTACGTCGGCCGCCCTTCCCCGCTGTATTTCGCCGAACGCCTGACCGAGCACTGCGGCGGCGCGAAGATCTACCTCAAGCGTGAAGAGCTCAATCACACCGGCGCGCACAAGATCAACAACTGCATCGGCCAGATCCTCCTGGCGCGGCGCATGGGCAAGCAGCGCATCATCGCCGAGACCGGCGCCGGCATGCACGGCGTGGCCACCGCCACCGTCGCTGCGCGCTTCGGCCTGCAGTGCGTGATCTACATGGGCACCACCGACATCGACCGCCAGCAGGCCAACGTCTTCCGCATGAAGCTGCTGGGCGCCGAGGTGATTCCGGTCACTGCCGGCACCGGCACGCTGAAAGATGCGATGAACGAAGCGCTGCGCGACTGGGTGACCAACGTCGACAGCACCTTCTACCTGATCGGCACCGTTGCCGGGCCGCACCCCTACCCTGCGATGGTGCGCGACTTCCAGGCGGTGATCGGCAAGGAAACCCGCGACCAGCTGCAGGCCCAGGAAGGCCGTCTGCCTGACTCACTGGTGGCCTGCATCGGCGGTGGCTCCAACGCCATGGGGCTGTTCCACCCCTTCCTCGACGATGAAAGCGTGAAGATCATCGGCGTCGAAGCGGCTGGCTACGGCATCGAGACCGGCAAGCACGCGGCCAGCCTCAACGGCGGCGAACCGGGCGTGCTGCACGGCAATCGCACCTTCCTGCTGCAGGACGATGACGGTCAGATCATCGACGCGCACTCGATTTCCGCCGGCCTCGACTATCCCGGTATCGGCCCGGAACACGCCTGGCTGCACGATATCGGTCGTGTCGAGTACACCTCGATCACCGATCAGGAGGCGCTGGACGCCTTCCACCAGTGCTGCCGCCTGGAAGGCATCATCCCGGCGCTGGAGTCTTCCCATGCGCTGGCTGAAGTCTTCAAGCGCGCCCCCACACTGCCCAAGGATCATCTGATGGTGGTCAACCTGTCCGGTCGCGGTGACAAGGACATGCAGACCGTCATGCACCACTTTGCCGAACAGGAAGAACGCATATGAGTCGCTTGCAGACGCGCTTCGCCCAGCTGCAACAGGAAAACCGCGCCGCGCTGGTGACCTTCATCACCGCCGGGGACCCGGACTACGCCTCCTCGCTGGAAATTCTCAAGGGCCTGCCGGAAGCCGGCGCCGATGTGATCGAGCTGGGCATGCCCTTCACCGACCCCATGGCCGACGGTCCGGCGATCCAGCTGGCCAATATCCGCGCCCTGGAAAACGGCCAGAACCTGGCAAAAACCCTGCAGATGGTTCGCGAATTCCGCCAGGGCAACCAGACCACCCCGATCGTGCTGATGGGCTACTTCAACCCCATCCACAAGATGGGCGTAGAGCGCTTTATCGCAGCCGCCGTGGAGGCCGGTGTCGATGGCCTGATCGTGGTCGACCTGCCGCCCGAGCATAACGAAGACCTCTGCGACCCGGCCCAGGCCGCTGGCATCGACTTCATCCGCCTGACCACCCCGACCACCGACGATGCGCGCCTGCCGGTGGTGCTGAACAACAGCTCGGGCTTTGTCTACTACGTCTCGGTGGCCGGCGTGACGGGCGCGGGTTCCGCGACCCTGGAACACATCGAGCAAGCCGTCGCGCGCCTCAAGCGCCACACCGATCTGCCGGTGGCCATCGGCTTCGGCATCCGCACACCGGAGCAGGCGGCGGCCATTGCCCGGCTGGCCGATGGCGTGGTCGTCGGCTCGGCGCTGATCGACCATATCGCCAACGCCAAGAGTGCCCGGGAAGCCATCACTGGCGTACTCACCCACTGCCGCCAGCTGGCCGAAGGAATTCGTAACGCACGCAACTGACCTTTTCGCGGCGCTACAGCCGGCGTCGCGGATATAGTGACGCGTTCAGAAACGACGACGAGGGATGCGCCATGTACAAGCTGTTCAATCACGGCCACCAGGGATTGGCCCTGCTGTCCTTGCTGCTGACTATCGGCTGGGCTGTGGTGGTGCTGTTTACGCCACGGATTACCGCCGCGCTGGGGCGGACGCAACGGTTGTTCTATATCGGGTCGATGGCGGCGACGGGCCTGGCCGGCGTCACCGGACTGGTGCTGGTCGCACTGGCGATGGGCTCATGGCTGGCGCTGCTGTTTCCCTGGCTGGGCCTCGTGGCTGTGGCCGGCCATGGCTTCGCCGGCGTGCGCAGCCGCAAGGCGCTGCTTGCCGGCAACAAGACAGTAGCGGTAGTGGCGGTGGTGGTGCAGATCCTGCTTCTGGTCGCCGCCTATGGGCTGATGACGGTCAAGCCGTTCTAGACGTTCTAGACCGCAAGCGCTGCCGGCTTCCGATGGCCACCACATCGGAAGCCTTGCACCTGACTCTTAGATCATAAAGTCATAAATTAATCGTTATATATTCTTTTTCATATAGACCATTTCTGCACATAGTGAGCGCCACCCTCTCCAGGAGCATCACCATGAGCATCCGCCTCGGCGACATCGCCCCCGACTTTGAACAGGATTCCAGCGAAGGCCTCATTCGCTTCCATGAATGGCTTGGCGACAGCTGGGGCGTGCTGTTCTCCCACCCAGCCGACTTCACCCCGGTATGCACCACCGAGCTCGGTTTCACCGCCAAGCTAAAGGACGAATTCGCCCAGCGTAACGTCAAGGCCATCGCTCTGTCGGTGGACCCGGTGGATTCACACATCAAGTGGATCGACGACATCAACGAGACGCAGAACACCGCGGTGAATTTCCCGATCCTGGCCGATGCCGACCGCAAGGTCTCGGAGCTGTACGACCTGATCCACCCCAACGCCAACGACACCCTGACCGTGCGTTCGCTGTTCGTCATCGACCCGACCAAACGGGTGCGCCTGACCATCACCTATCCGGCCAGCACCGGGCGCAACTTCAACGAGATCCTGCGGGTGATCGATTCGCTGCAGCTGACCGACAACCACAAGGTCGCCACCCCGGCCAACTGGCAGGACGGGGACGAGGTGGTGATCGTGCCGTCGCTCAAGGACGAGGAAGAGATCAAGCGGCGCTTTCCCAAGGGCTATCGCGCAGTGAAACCGTACCTGCGCCTGACCCCGCAGCCCAACCGCTGATTGCACAGAAGAATAGCGACCATGTGGGTCGTTTCTCTCGCGGGGATTCGACCGCCTGCTGCAACGCCCGTAGCCTGCGAGCTGGAGCTGGGTGTTGGCAGCGAGGTGAGCGCCCTCGTGAAATCCACCGAGGTGTCCATCACCAAGCGCTGACGGGATGGCGCAGCAGCGGCAACCGATCGGGAATCCGCTGCCGCCACCGCTTGGTGGCTTACAAATAATTCTGACAATTTCAGAACTATAAATCGGGGGCTGAGGTCGATTAGAGTCAGCTTTCAAATAATAATATTTCGACAATCAACGTGTAGAGAACTGACTAGAACAACGATTTTTGCCAAAATATTTTGACAATTTCACCGTACATACAACGTGCATGCTGTGGAGCCCAAGATTGCTGCTGCAACTTAGGCTTTGGCATCACACTGCTGCAACTCTACAGCACATAAAACCTTTGCCGCGCCTCACTCCGTTGACCTGCAGACCCTGCTCAAGAGGCGCGTAGGAACAACAAGACACTGCCTCCACGGAGCAGCGCCTCGTCGAACCGCCATCTCCACGGTGCTAGAGCACCTTGTTCATGCTTGCCACTGAGGTGAAAAAGCGGAAAAGGCATGAGATATTTGGTCTATCCAGATCCCAGGAGCGCGATTTTTCGCAGCCCGCGATGTAAGGCTCGCGCTATCGAGGCGTTAGCCGGTCATTACCCCGTAGCGCCAATGTGCCGGCCGTTGCGAATATCGCGCGGCGGTTTTTTGCAACGATCTCAATAAGCCAACGTACATGCCGCGCTGGTGATGGCCGTCGCATGCCCGCAGCCACGATCGGAGATGCCGCTGTACTCGGATTGCGGCAGGGAGCTGTTGGGATAATGCGGCGATAGAGAGCTTTTTCAGCTCGTTTAACGCCGAACTGGTGTACCTGACTCGCTATGAAGCGAAAACCGACCTGCTCGACTACATCCGCTTATACAATCACCCTCGGCGCCACTCGACGCTGGGCTACCTTAGTCCGATCGAGGTTTGAGCGGCCAAACGCGAGCAGTAGCTCTCAACTATCTGTCCGCCAACCCCGGGACAGACCTGCCTAGTTGCTTTCAGCTTCTAGTGTGTCGTTGGGCGAAGCCTGCAACACTCCTAACAAGTTTTTCGGATAAGAGGGAGCATGATGTTTCAAATCCATCGGATGCGGGCTCTGACGCTAGTGTTCGCCAACGCCAAGAGTTCACCGCAATGATCCCTCAACGTTCCAATATGACCTGGAACCTGCTGCTGCTAACCTGGCTGTTCGCACTGGTATCGACCCTGTCCGCGCTGTTCATTGGTGAGGTGATGGGCCAGGC
>ERZ1673962.104-NODE-104-length-70937-cov-4.399565_pt1 | contig 70937 bp, 69 predicted proteins | sample MGYA00580188_ERZ1673962 | MGnify/ENA primary metagenome ERZ1673962 (study PRJEB41334, sample SAMN05608104) | rock metagenome | biome: terrestrial subsurface; feature: shale formation; material: shale | place: USA: Pennsylvania ...
AAAGTCTTTCCGTCGCACCGACCCTGGACGACAGCATTTCGCGAATGACCATCGTAACCAGCGGAGATGAGCGAATTCTTGAGCAGATCACCAAGCAACTCAACAAACTGATCGACACCATCAAGGTTATCGATTTTACCGACAGCGAATACGTGGAGCGCGAAATGGCGCTTATCAAGGTTCAGGCCACGGAAGATACGCGCGCCGAAGTGTTGCGCATCGTCGATATTTTCCGGGGCAATGTCGTGGATGTGACGGCCCGCAGTTATACCATGGAAATTACGGGCGCACCGAGTAAGATCAAGGCCGTGATCGATCTTCTTAAGCCTATCGGCATCCAGGAGATCGTGCGTTCAGGCCCTGTGGTCCTTGGTCGGGGGGCTAAGGGGTGGAACGGCTGAACGGGGCTTTTCGGTCTGTCTCGAATATCAATAGTGAGGAAACCGCATATGCGTAATCAGAATCAACCGGTGGCTGTTGAAGGATACCCTTTTATCGGGTTGTTTGCATTTATTACCCTGGTTTTCGCCCTTCTCGGCTGGAGCATTTTTACCCTGCTGTTTCTCGGGTTAACCTTGTTCTCAGCTTACTTCTTTCGCAACCCCGATCGTTTCAGCGATGCTGAGGAATCTGCCGTTATTGCGCCTGCCGACGGCAAAGTCGTCTATATCGGACCGGCTCTTGAAGAACGTTATTTCAAGGCGGAAGTAACCAAGATCAGCATTTTTATGTCGGTTTTCAATGTGCATGTCAATCGGGTACCCATGGCCGGCAAAGTTGTAGATATGTTTTACAACAAGGGGCAATTTCTCAATGCCTCCCTGGACAAGGCGAGTCTGCACAACGAACAGGCCGGCATACTGCTTGAGAGTCCGTCCGGTCGGCGCATGCTGGTGGTACAGATCGCCGGTCTCATTGCCCGGCGTATTGTCACCTATCCGGTCATCGGCGACATTTTGCAGCGTGGCGCCCGCTATGGCCTTATCCGTTTCGGGTCGCGTGTCGATATCTATGTTTCCGAGGAGGTCGATATTCAGGTCCAGATCGGGGAGCGCGTCTGCGGAGGTGAGACGGTCCTCGGGCATCTGAAATGAGTTTCGGGTGCGAAGGGGATTCTGAAACGCACTGTATCTCTATGCGGAATCGGACGTTTTCAAGCACGTCGAATTTCGTATTGCCGCATCGAAAAAATGTTGTTCCTACCCTCGGTGGCGGCCTTTACGGCTTGACAGCGGGGGTTTGACTCTGGTCTATTGGTTCTTACGTAGCAAAGACGTTGAAGAGGAGTAGTAGGTCGTAAACTCGATTGGAGAGAGCCGGCGGTTGCTGCGAGCCGGTATCGAGCGGGCCGAACTCGCCTTGGAGTCGCGCGGCTGAATCCCGGGGAAGGTATCGTTTTTAACTGTGATAAGCCTCCATGCGGACTAGGTCGTGACGTGATCCTGCGTTAAGGGTAATGAAGGATTCCCCCGGGAATCGAATCAGGGTGGTACCGCGAAGCAAAGCTCTCGCCCCTGAAAGGGAGAGGGCTTTTTTGTATGCAGCAGATTATTTACACGGCTGATTTGCCGGAGTGGAAAGAAAGGGGGTGGTCAGGTGGAATCGGACCTGGGTGACCTGCAGCTTAAACCGAATGCCGAACCGTATGAAAATGTCCGAATGACATTCACGAAAACGACTGCTCCCGGCTCCCGGTGAAAGGGGCGGAGCAATGACTGACGGAGGTCATATGCAGAACGTCAAAAGTATCAAAATTTTCGACACAACCTTGCGCGATGGCGAACAATCTCCTGGCGCCAGCATGAATATCGACGAAAAGCTGCGCATCGCCTTTCAGCTCGCCAAGTTGAATGTCGATGTTATCGAGGCGGGTTTTCCTATCGCTTCCGAAGGAGATTTTGAGGCCGTCAAGCGGATCGCTCAGACCATCAAGGGGTCCCAGGTTGCCGGGCTTTGCCGTGCCGCCGACAAGGATATCGATTGTGCCTGGGAGGCTCTCCAATATGCCGGCGACCGCGGTCGTATTCACACATTCCTCGCTACCAGCGACATTCATATGAAATATAAGCTGAAGATGAGCGAGGAGCAGGTTATCGAAACCGCTGTGGCAGCTATCAAGCGGGCCGGTCGCTACACCGAAAATATCGAGTTCAGTTGTGAAGACGCTGCCCGTACCCGGCCGGAATTCCTGGTCCGCGTAGTCGAAGCGGTTATCGGTGCCGGAGCCAAGGTTGTCAATATACCCGATACGGTCGGTTACAGCATTCCTTCCGAATTCGCCGCGCTGATCCGCAACCTCAAAAACAACGTGTCCAATGTCGACAAGGCCATTTTGTCAGTGCACTGCCATAACGATCTCGGTCTGGCCGTGGCCAACTCTCTGGCCGCCATCGAGGCGGGCGCCGAGCAGGTCGAGTGTACCATCAACGGCATCGGCGAGCGCGCCGGCAATTGTTCGCTGGAAGAAGTTGTGATGACGCTTCGCACCAGGGGGGATATCCTGCCTTTCAAGACCGATGTCGTGACCGAACATATTTATGCCACCAGCAAACTGCTGTCCACTATCACCGGCATTCAGGTGCAGCCCAACAAGGCGATCGTCGGCGCCAATGCCTTCGCACACGAAGCTGGCATCCATCAGCATGGCGTTTTGATGGAAAAATCGACATACGAAATCATGACCCCTGAATCCATCGGTTTGACCCAGAACAAACTGGTGCTCGGGAAACATTCCGGTCGTCATGCCTTCGGGCAGCGACTCGAGCAACTCGGTTATGCTCTGAGCAGTGAAGATCTCGAAAGGGCCTTTGTCCGGTTCAAGGCGCTTGCCGATCAGAAAAAAGAAATTTTTGACGAAGACCTTGATGCCATCGTCGCCGACGAAATTATCCGCATACCCGAAAAGTACAAACTGTTGCAGATGAACACCAGTTCCGGGTCTTTTGCTGCGCCGACCGCTACCGTGGAAATGGAAATCGATGGCAAGGTAAAGAAGGGCGCCATGATGGGCGGAGGTCCCGTCGATGCCACCTTCAAGGCCATCAAAAAGCTCACCAAGAGCAAAGCCAATCTGCTCAGCTTCACCGTCGGGGCCATCACCGGCGGTACCGATGCTCAGGGCGAGTGTACCGTACGCCTGGAGCTCGATGGCCGCGAGGTTCTTGGGCAGGGGGCGCATCCCGATATCATTGTGGCCAGTGCCAAAGCTTATATCAACGCTCTTAACCATTTGGCATCGGTGGTCAAGAATCGCCCTTCGGCCCATTTTTAGTTCGTAAGGGGGTCGGATTTCCGACCCGATTTTACAAGGATTGTTGGAGTCACATATGGGACAGACTATCGCACAGAAAATCTTTGCAGCTCATTTGCGTGAGGAGCCGTTTCCGGGAACCTATGTTCTCGACCTCGACCGGGTCCTCTGCCACGAAATTACCACGCCCGTGGCCATTGCCGATCTGGAATGGCGCGGTAAGGATCGGGTGTTCGATCCGAATAAAATCAAGGCTGTGATCGACCACGTTACCCCGGCCAAGGACAGCAAGACGGCCATCCAGGGCAAAATCCTGAGGGAGTGGGCCGAGCGACACAGCATACCCGACTTTTTCGATATCGGACAGAACGGCGTCTGTCATGCCCTGTTTCCGGAGAAGGGGTTTATCCGTCCCGGATTCACGGTCATTATGGGCGATAGCCATACATGCACCCACGGTGCCTTCGGGGCTTTTGCCGCCGGGGTCGGAACGACCGACCTTGAAGTCGGGATTCTCAAGGGGGTTTGTGCTTTTCGCAAACCTCAAAGCATCCTGGTGAATATTGCCGGCACTCTTCCGGAGCATGTGTATGCCAAGGACGTGATCCTGCACATCATCCACAAGCTTGGCGTCAACGGCGCCACCGATTGCGTCATCGAATTCCGCGGACCCGTAGTCGATGCCATGTCCATGGATGCGCGCATGACGCTGACCAACATGGCGATTGAGGCCGGAGGGACCTGCGGAATCTGTTTGCCCGATCAGGTGACCGTCGACTATCTGTGGCCTTTTATCAGCGAGGAATACGAAAGCAAGGAGGCGGCTCTGTCGGAATTCAAAAAATGGCACTCCGATGACGACGCCGAATATGCGAAGGTTCTTGATATAGATGTCACCGGTCTTGAGCCGCAGGTTACGTACGATTACAAACCCGATTGCGTCAAGAGCGCTCGTGAGATGGCCGGAACGCTAGTCAATCAGGTCTATATCGGTACTTGCACGAACGGTCGTTTGGAGGACCTGCAACAGGCGGCAGAGATCCTCAGGGGGCATAAGTTGGCCCCTAACGTGCGCGGTATCCTGTCGCCCGGAACGCCAAAGGTTTTTCGCGAGGCCATGGACCAAGGCATCCTCGCTGTTTTCATGGATGCAGGCTTCTGCATTACCAATCCTACATGCGGTGCGTGTCTCGGTATGAGCAACGGCGTCCTCGCCCCCGGTGAAGCATGTGCCGCTACCAGCAACCGTAATTTCCAGGGACGCATGGGAAAGGGCGGAATGGTGTATCTTATGAGTCCGGCCACCGCTGCCGCTACTGGAATCAAGGGTGCCGTTACCGATCCTCGCGATCTGTAATACCTGTTGCGGTCTACTGAAGAAGGAGCATAGAACCCATGAAAAGAGTATTCGGAGGGCCGGCGATTTTTCTCGACCGGTCCGATATAAATACCGACGAAATCATTCCCGCTCGTTACCTGACGGAAGTCACCAAGGAGGCTCTCAAGCCGTATCTGCTTGAGGACCTCAAGTTGTCGGGTTTCGATCCCGGTGGAGAAGCTTTGCAGAAGGCCACCGTCGTCGTGGCCCGCAAAAATTTCGGATGCGGATCGTCGCGAGAGCATGCCCCCTGGTCACTTGAAGTCAATGGCATTTATACCGTCATAGCCGAAAGCTATGCCCGTATTTTCCGTCAGAACATGTTCAACTGCGGCATGTTGGCTATCGAGTTGCCGGCGGCGGATATCGATAAGATTTTCGCCATGGCCGATCACGGTGAGGTCGATATTTCCGTCGATCTCGAGGGGCATAGGCTTACGGCAATTAGCGGTTCGCGCAAGGAAGTTTTCAACTTTGATATCAGCCCCTTCGATCAGGCACTGGTCGAAGCCGGAGGGTGGGTCGAATTTGCCGATCAGCGTTATTAAAAAATTAAACGGCCGGGCCCCGGGTCCGGTCGTTTTTTTTGGAACATGTGCCAAAGTTTGCACATGTTATTGTGTCGATTGTGTCTCAAGATGGGCGCGGTGCCCTTGAGAGGCGGAAAAATGTTTGACAATTTCTTGAGGCGCTTTCTATCATGACGCCGGTCCAAAGAGCACGCAACTGCGTGTTTATGCGGTGAGTGCCTCAACCGTGGGGAGATTTTTCGGAATGAAAAAACAATTCAATTTGGCGGTTTTGCCCGGTGATGGGATCGGTCCTGAAGTCATGGCTGAAGCCATGAAAGTTCTTGATGCCGTCGAACAAAAATACCAGGTTCGTCTTCAGCGTCGATTCGGCAATGTCGGCGGTGCGGCCATCGACCTCGACGGGAAAGCTTTGCCGGATGCTACTGTAGAAATCTGCAAGGCATCCGATGCCATTCTGTTCGGCAGCGTCGGTGGTCCCAAGTGGGACAATCTTCCTGCCGAGCAGCGTCCGGAGCGCGGTGCTTTGTTGCCGCTGCGTCGCATTTTCGGACTGTTTTGCAATCTGCGACCGGCCATCGTTTTTCCCGCCTTGACCTCCGCTTCATCCTTGAAGGAAGAGGTGATTGCCGGTGGGTTTGATATCCTTGTGGTTCGTGAGCTTACCGGCGGCATATATTTCGCGCAGCCCAAAGGGATTGAAGGTGAAGGGGGCGAGCGCCGCGGTTTCGACACCATGGCTTATACCGAAGCGGAAGTCGAGCGCATTGCCAGGGTGGCTTTCGAGACCGCACGCAAACGCGGCAAAAGACTCGTTTCCATCGACAAGGCCAATGTGCTTTCGACCTCGGTGTTATGGCGGGAAGTGGTGGAGCGCGTTTCCGTCGAGTATTCCGATGTAACCCTCAGCCATATGTACGTCGATAACGCCGCCATGCAGCTTGTCAAAGCGCCGAAACAATTCGATGTGTTGCTCTGTCCCAATATGTTCGGAGATATCCTCTCCGATGAGGCCGCCATGTTGACCGGGTCGCTTGGCATGCTTCCCTCCGCATCCCTTGCCGAAGGTAGTTTCGGCATGTACGAGCCCGCCGGCGGAAGCGCACCTGATATTGCAGGGAAAAATATTGCCAATCCCATAGCGCAGATCCTGTCTGCTGCCATGTTGCTGCGCTACTCCTGTGGCCTGAGCGATGCCGCGGATGCTATCGAAAAAGCCGTGGAAAATTGCCTTGCGGCCGGTTTGCGTACACAGGATATTTTTCAGGGTTGCGCCCACGAACAACTGGTCTCGACCAGTGTCATGGGGGGGGCTGTCGTTGCAGAGCTGCTGAAAGAGTGAGCAGAAAGGGGCCGGAGTAGGTCCGGCCCCATGATTTCATAGCTGCATTCGCGTCATGCGGTCGATAAACGAAGTGGCCGCAGAATGCAACAGAAACGCGAATCCAAGCCAAATTTTTGCGAATCAAGCGGAAGGAATTATCCATGTCCAGGTTGTTTAATGTTGCAGTTGTCGGTGCCACCGGCGCAGTGGGGAATCAGATGCTGGAAATATTGGCAGAACGGAACTTTCCCATCAAAGAATTGCGTTTGCTGGCTTCCGAGCGTTCTGAAGGCAAGTTGCTTGAATTCAAGGGCGAACAACTGGTGGTTCAGAAACTTGGCAGAGACTCCTTCAAGAACATCGATATCGCTCTGTTCAGTGCCGGGGGATCCCGCAGTGAGGAGTTTTGTCCTATCGCTGCGGCCAGCGGCGCCGTTTGCGTCGATAACTCGAGTGCATGGCGCATGGATCCGGAGGTGCCGCTCGTGGTTCCGGAAGTCAATCCCGCCGATGTCGCCCAATACACCAAAAAGGGTATCGTGGCCAATCCGAACTGCTCCACCATTCAGATGATGGTGGCATTGAAGCCCTTGCACGACTACGCCAAAATCAAGCGTATCGTGGTCTCCACCTATCAGGCGGTTTCCGGTACCGGTCTCAGCGCCATCGATGAACTGCGTATCCAATCGGGTGAATTGCTTAACGGTCGGCCGGTGGAGTGTAAGGTCTACCCCCGCCAGATCGCTTTCAACTGCCTGCCCCATATTGACGTCTTCCTCGACAACGGGTATACCAAAGAGGAGATGAAGATGGTCAATGAAACCAGAAAAATTTTCGGCGATGACAGCATCAGGGTCACGGCAACGACGGTGAGGGTGCCGGTATTTTACAGTCACAGCGAAGCGGTGAACATCGAAACCGAAAAGCCACTTTCTGCCGTCAAGGCCCGCGAGTTGCTGGCCGCTGCCCCCGGTGTGCAGGTTGTGGATGATGTAGCCAAGCAGGTCTATCCTACCGCCATCGATGCGGCGGGGCAGGACCTTACTTATGTCGGTCGGATACGGGAAGATGAATCGATCGAAAACGGCTTGAATCTGTGGGTGGTTGCGGATAACTTGCGCAAAGGCGCCGCCACCAATGCGGTGCAGATTGCCGAGTTGCTCGCAGCCAAACACCTGTAACGGTTCGATGCCCAACGGGGATCGTCAAAGGGGGCCGTTCGGCCCCCCTTTGTTTTTTGACGAATGATCGGAATGGCTTTTTCACAGACTGTAAATGAGGATGTCATTGCGTCGGCATGCGTTACGGCTCTCGATGCACGCATCAAGCTTGGTGTCTTGTGCGTTATGCTAGCGGTTATTTTTTCGAGCCACGGGGTTTGGCGTTTGTCGGTTCTGACCATTTTTATTCTCGGGCTCTGCGTCGTCGCAAGGATATCCGTTGTGCGGATTCTTCGCCGTATGCTCGTTTTGCGATGGCTGCTGCTCGCCGGCCCCGTCCTGCATCTGATTCAGGGCTCGGGTCGAACCCTCATGGGGGTGTCCTTTCTTTCTTTCGAAGGTCTGCTGAAGGGTGTCATCGTATCCTGGCAGTTCGCCCTTGCCGTTGTCTGTTCTTCCCTGTTCTGTTGGACCACTTCGGTGCCGGCATTGTTTGGGGCCTTTCGCCGTCTCGCAGGCCCATTGCATCGGCTGAGTCCGTGTCGCCGGTTTGGCAGGCATATGATGCTGGTCTGGTTGTGGATCCCCCTCGTACAGGAGGAGATGCTGGCAATGCGTCGGTTTAAGATGGGCCGATCTGGATTTCGAGGCGCGCTCAGAGCTCTGATGGCGCAGGTTTTCAATCTGTTCGATCGTCTGCTTGCGTTGTCCGATGGCCTGGTTCTTGGAGGGGTTGCCGAAAGCGAAGGGGAGGGGACGTCTGCAATGCCGACTGCCCCTGGTATCGGGGTTCGTGATATCTGCATATTGTCGATCGCTCTGGTCTCGGGATTACTTTGGTGTTGGGGATTGCCGTGAATGTTGTCCGGCTTGTTATTGAATACGATGGCACATCCTACGTCGGCTGGCAGAGACAACCCAACGGTGTTTCCGTGCAACAGGCGGTCGAGGAAGCATTGGCCAGGGTGTGCGGGAGCAGACATGCCCTGGTCTCGTCGGGGCGAACCGATGCCGGGGTGCACGCCCGTGGCATGGTGGCGCATTTTGTCGTGGAACGGCTCTTGCCCATGACGGCGTATCGGGAGGGGGTCAACCGGTTCCTCCCTTCTGATGTCGTTGTGCGCGAGGCCGTTTTGATGCCTGATGATTTTCATGCCCGCTACAGTGCCACGGCAAAATGGTACCGTTACAGCATTTATAGGTCACCGATTCGATCGCCGCTGATGTGCCGTTATTCCTGGCATGTAAGGGGCAAGTTGGACACGCCATCGATGCGCCGGGCTGCTGAGCGGTTCGTCGGCCGACACGATTTTGCCGCTTTCAGGGCCAGCGGATGTGCCGCCCGAACAACGGTGCGGGAAGTGTTTTCCATGGCGGTGGTCGAAGACGGCGAGCTGGTTCACGTGGATGTGCGGGGCAGCGGATTTTTGCGCAACATGGTTCGCATAATTGTCGGAACCCTGGTCGAAGTCGGTCTTGGTGTTCGGTTGGCAGAAGAAATCGATGAAATGCTGATCGATTGCCGTCGCGTCAAGGCGGGTATCACCGCGCCTGCTCAGGGGCTTTGTCTTATGGAGGTCGAATACGACTGAACGGCGATGGCGCTTCTGGTAAAAAGCCCTTGACATGACGAGGGGTTTTCGTTAAGTTCTGATGTCCCTGTGGTCCCGTTACGCAAATCACAGTTTACGCATAGAGAGGAAGCCATGAGCACGCAGGTAGCAAAAAAGTCCGAGATTAAGAAGAGCTGGTACGTCGTCGATCTGGACGGCAAGGTGTTAGGTCGCGCCGCGAGCGAAATAGCCCGTGTCCTGCGGGGCAAACACAAAGCTATTTACTCCCCGTCCGTCGATACCGGCGACTTCGTCGTTGTGATCAACGCCGACAAGGTCAAGCTGACCGGCAATAAGCTGGCGGCAAAAATGTATTATCGTCATTCCGGGTATCCCGGCGGATTGCGTGAAACCACCGCCGCCGAGATGCTTGAGAAACACCCCGAAGATCTGATCAAAAAGGCTGTCAAAGGTATGCTGCCCAAAAACAAGTTGGGGGGCAATATGTTGAGCAAGCTGAAGGTCTATACCGGCAGCGAGCACCCCCATGCCGCCCAGCAGCCGCTTGAACTGAACATTTAAAGAATTCAGAACCGAGTCAGGAGATAAAGATGGCCGAACAAAGGTTCTACGCAACCGGCAAAAGAAAAACATCCGTTGCCCGCGTCTGGCTGAAGCCGGGCGAAGGCAACATTACCATCAATCGTCGCAGCATGGATGAGTACTTCGGAAGGGAAACCTCCAAGATGGTTATCCGGCAGCCGCTCGAACTGACCGACAACGTCGGCAAGTTCGACATCATGGTCAATGTCTGCGGCGGCGGTCCTTCCGGTCAGGCCGGTGCCATCAAGCATGGTATCACCAAGGCACTGCTGGAGGCCGATCCCGAATTGCGCGCCGTGCTCAAGAAAGCCGGGTTCATTACCCGCGACAGCCGCGCCAAGGAACGTAAGAAATACGGGCGCAAGGCTGCTCGTGCGCGGTTCCAGTTCTCCAAACGTTAATTCGGATATGCTCACAGCCCCGCAATTGCGGATCTGTATTCCGTCAATCAAGGTGCAAAGGGAAACCCGCGGGTTTCCCTTTTCGCTTTTGAGGAGGATATCATGCTGAAAGTTGCCATTGTCGGCGCCAGTGGATATACCGGTGTCGAATTGATACGTCTGCTCCTAAACCATCCGCAAGTCGAAATTACCTGCGTGACCTCACGGCAAAATGCCGGTACGCCCATCAACAGTGTTTTTCCTTCTCTCATGGGCCGCATCGATCTCAGTTTCGATCCCGTAGAGCTCGATATCATTTGCCGCAAGGCCGACTTCGTATTTACGGCTTTGCCTCACAAGGCAGCCATGTCTGTTGTGCCGGATTTGCTTGCGGCGGGTAAAAAAGTCGTCGACCTGTCCGCCGATTATCGGTTGCGCGATGTGGAAACTTACGAAGCCTGGTATGATAAGCACACCAGTCCCGACCTGCTGGATGAAGCGGTTTACGGTCTCCCTGAACTTTATCGCGATAACATTCGCGGTGCCCGGCTGGTGGCCAACCCGGGATGTTATCCCACCAGTATCTCTCTTGGCCTGGCTCCGGTGCTGGAGCAAGACCTTGTCGATGAAAAAACCCTTATCATCGACAGCAAGTCGGGAACCAGCGGCGCGGGACGTTCGGCCAAGGTCGGCAGCTTGTACTGCGAAGTCAACGAAGGTTTCAAGGCCTATGGCGTAGCCTGCCACAGGCATACCCCCGAGATTGAGCAGACCCTCGGGGATTTGACCGGCAAGCCTGTTAAGGTCAGCTTTACTCCACATCTGTTGCCGGTCAGTCGTGGAATCCTCTCGACCTGCTATGCCTCCTTGAAAAAAACTTTGAAGACCGAAGAGCTGCATCAATTGTATGTCAGGCGGTATGGCGACGAACCTTTCGTTCGTATTCATCCGGCAGGCGAACTCCCCAATATCCTGCATGTGCGTGGCAGTAATTACTGCAATATCGGCCTGGTAAGCGATGAACGGACCGGGCGCGTCATTATCGTCTCGGTGATCGATAACCTGCTCAAGGGAGCAGCAAGTCAGGCGGTGCAGAATATGAATCTCATGCAGGCGTGGAACGAGGATTGCGGACTGAAGGATTTTCCTCTGTATCCTTGAGCGATCGCCATAACCCGTAGACCGGTATCGATTGCGAGCCGAAGGATCGGAAATCATCGTGGCAGCACAAGGACCAGGGCCGTCCGATATGCATAACCCCATCGAATTTCTGCCGACCAATCGGCAGGAAATGAAAGCGCGGGGATGGACCGAACTCGATATCCTCTTTGTCAGTGGAGATGCTTATATCGACCATCCGGCTTTCGGGGTCCCTCTGCTGGCACGGTATATGGCCGCCTATGGCTATCGCGTTGGTGTCCTGGCCCAGCCCGACTGGCGTCGTCCCGAGTGTTTTGAGGTCATGGGGCGTCCGCGGTTGTTCGCCGCCGTATCCGCCGGCGCCATGGATTCGATGGTCAATCACTATACCGCGGCCCGTAAACTGAGGCACAACGACGCCTATACGCCTGGTGGCCGTGCCGGGGCGCGTCCCAATCGCGCTGTGATAGCTTATACTGCAGCCCTGAAAGGGGTACATAAAGGATTGCCGGTTATCATAGGCGGGATAGAAGCCAGTCTGCGGCGTCTGGCTCATTTCGATTACTGGTCCGAACAGGTGCGACGGTCTGTTTTGGTCGATGCCAAGGCCGACCTTCTCATCTACGGTATGGCAGAGAAAACCTTGCTCGAGCTGGCCCGACGCTGTTGCGCAGGCGAAAAGCCCTCGCAGATTTCCGATTTGCCAGGCACCGTCACGATTCGTTCGGATTTTCCTGAGGCGGCTGTGGAACTACCGTCTTTCGAGGCCGTGTCCAGCGATTTGCAGGCTTTCAATCTGGCATTCCGTATGGCTGCCGGGCAGGCCAATCCATATTGCGGCAAGGCTCTGGCTCAGCGACATGGCAATCGTTGGGTAGTCGTCAATCGTCCTGCTCTTCCCTTGTCTTCGTCGGAACTCGATGAAATCTATGCCTTGCCGTTCAGTCGCAAGCCATACCCCGGTTATTCCGATCCTGTCCCGGCTTTTGAACAGATTCGGTTTTCCATCACCAGCCACCGCGGTTGCTGCGGCGGCTGTGCCTTTTGCGCTATTGCATCGCATCAGGGCAAACTGATTCAATGCCGTTCTGAGGCCTCTATCGTTGCCGAAGTTTCGCAAATGGCGCAGCAAGCCGATTTCCGGGGCACTGTCAGCGATGTCGGCGGGCCGACTGCCAACATGTACGGCATGTCCTGCGGAAACTTAAAAGCGCAAAAGAACTGTCGCAGGGACGGGTGCCTTTTTCCAACACCTTGTCGGCATCTTGTCATCGAGGACCGGGCCGGAGCCTCTTTGCTCGAGAAAGTTCGTGCCATTCCCAATGTTCGGCATGTTTTTGTCGCCTCCGGAGTTCGGTTGGACCTGTTGGAGCGTCAACCCGCATATTTCAAACAATTGCTTAATCACCATGTCGGCGGGCTGTTGAAGGTGGCACCAGAAACGTTAAGTGCAAAGGCCGCAGTTTTTATGCGCAAACCCGGTCCTGCACTTTTCGAGCGGTTTTTGGACCTTTTTCGTCAGTACAGCCATGCTGTGGGCAAGCGCCAGGCGGTGGTACCCTATCTGATTGCCGGGCATCCCGGCTGCAGTCTTGACGATATGGTCGATACGGCCTTGTTCCTCAAGGCCAACGGTATGCGTGTCGAGCAGGTTCAGGAATTTACGCCTACTCCGGGGACTCTCGCGACTTGCATGTATCATACGGGAGTTCATCCAGAAACAGGGCAGCCTGTTCATGTAGCCAAATCCGCAAAGGAAAGACGTTTGCAAAAAGCCCTCCTTTTATGGCATCTTCCCGAAAACAGGCGCGATATTTTAAATGCCCTTCAAATCTGCGGACGTGAGAAAGACGCTCAGAACTTGCTCGGAAATCGAGTCCGACGTCCCGGCAAATCGAAGTCCGTTTCGAATCGGGGACGCCATCCTCGGAAAGGGGCGTCGCGTAACAGGTAGGGGAACAAGCGGTTAGAGCGGGCGAGTAATGCTCTCATCGTGATCATCTTGACAGCCTTCGCGTAGAGGATTAAGATAGCGCCCTTTGCCGCAGTTTATCCGTTTTTGCGGGATGACAAGGCAGGCATCACCGGATCCGGTGGTTGTTTTTGATAAACCTGGTTTGGTTCGTCCGGCCTGGGAGAGAGGAATGATCGACTTTTTGGTGACGGTGGCAGGGGTGGTAATGATTGTCGAAGGAATACCCTGGTTTCTTTCGCCGCCGAGAATGAAGAGAATGCTGCTTGGTTTTCTCGGACTTCCCGACCGCGTATTGCGAGGTATGGGGTTGCTGCTGATGTTGAGCGGTCTGTTGCTGGTTTACGTGGTTCGAGGGTGATGGACCATCGATACGCTTTTTTGTATACAATCCACGGCAATGCCCACTGATGGCCGTTGACATTCGGATCTCGGATATGCTTGATTGCCGAGGCAATCGAAGCCCGTGCACCGACCTGGTACTTAGAACAGATGCGTTTGAGTGATTTTGATTTCGATCTGCCGGAAGAACTGATTGCCCAGCATCCTCCGGCGCAGCGGCAGGATTCCCGTTTGATGGTTCTCAACCGGGCGACGGAAAAGGTTGAGCTTGCTCAGTTCTCCGATATCTGTACCTGGTTCCGGTCCGGCGATGTTCTGATTGTAAACGATACCCGGGTGATTCCTGCACGCCTCATCGGTCGTAAGGAAACCGGCGGACGTATCGAGGTATTCCTGGTCCGACGTCTGCCCGGCGCCGAAGAGATCTGGGCCTGCCTGACCAAATGCTCCAAACCGCCTCGTCCCGGTACCCGTCTGCTGCTTGGCGAGGGGCTTGAAGGTACTGTTGTCGAAGGCGGCGAACCGCCATATCGACATGTGCGGTTCAATTGTGGTGACGATTTCGGGAGCGTATTGGAAAAGGTCGGTCGCATTCCGCTGCCGCCCTATATCCGCCGCGAGGATACTCCGGAAGACCGCCTTCGTTACCAGACCGTCTTTGCCCGCGAAGCGGGTGCAGTGGCGGCGCCTACCGCAGGGTTGCATTTTACCGAGGACATTTTTCAGACGCTGCGAGGCAAAGGAGTGCAAATCTGCCCGCTGACCTTGCACGTGGGGCTGGGGACCTTTCTTCCCGTGCGTGACGATGACATTGTCGGACATCGTATGCACGAAGAAAATTATTACGTACCGGCGGATACGGCAGCCGCGGTCAATCTGGCCAAAGCCCAGGGGAGGAGGGTCATCGCCCTCGGTACCACCAGTACCCGTACTTTGGAATACGCTCTCGGCGAACAGGGCCGTCTGCAGGCAGGCGAGGGCACCTGCGATCTGTTCATACGGCCGGGGTTTACGTTTCGCATCATTGACGGGCTCGTCACCAACTTTCATCTGCCTTGTTCCACCCTGTTGATGCTGGTGGCCGCCTTTGCTGGTCATCGATTCATCCTGGAGGCCTATCGTCAGGCCGTTGCCGAACAGTTCCGTTTTTTCAGCTACGGTGATTGCATGTTGATCCTTTGATCCTTTATGGTCGGAGATCGGAGTAAAACTGCCGCTATGAACGATCTCTTCGACGATATCATGGAAAGAGCTTGATTCTGTGTCCGAATTCAGTTTCGAACTTTTAAAATCCGACCCCGACAGCCGTGCCCGGCGCGGACGCATGACGACCCGGCGGGGCATTGTTGAGACTCCGGCATTCATGCCGGTTGGTACTCAGGGCACGGTCAAGGCCATGCTGCCTGAAGATTTGAAGGCCGAAGACGCTCAGATCATATTGGCCAACACCTATCATTTGTTTTTGCGTCCAGGTCATGAAAGAATCCGGCGGCTTGGCGGATTGCACAGGTTTATGAACTGGGACGGACCGATTCTGACCGACAGCGGTGGCTTTCAGGTGTTCAGTCTGGGCAAACTGCGAAAGATCAGCGAGGAGGGGGTGCGCTTTCAGTCGCATCTGGATGGTTCCCATCAGATCCTCACGCCGGAACTCTCCATCGCTGTTCAGGAGGCCTTGGGTGCGGATATCATCATGGTCTTCGACGAGTGCATCCCATACCCTTCGCCGCGATCCTATGTCGCCGATTCGACCGCCTTGTCCACCCGTTGGGCCGAACGTTCCAAACAGGCGCGCAGCGGACCGGACGGTGCCGCACTGTTCGGTATCGTGCAAGGCGGCATGTATCCTGATCTGCGCCGACAGAGCGCCGAACAGTTGATGGATATCGGGTTTGACGGCTATGCTCTCGGCGGGTTATCCGTCGGCGAAGAAGCAGAGCGCATGTACGAGATGATGGATGTTGCGCTGCCGCTGCTGCCGGTTGACCGCCCCCGATATGTGATGGGGGTCGGAACCCCGGAAAATCTCGTCGAAGGGATTGCCAGAGGGGTGGACATGTTCGATTGCGTCATGCCGACCCGTAATGCCCGCAACGGGACGCTGTTCACCTCTTTCGGAAAAATCAGCATCAAACAGGCGCGTTACGCCGATGACGACAATCCCATCGATCCCGAATGCGATTGTTATGTTTGTCGCCACTACAGTCGTGCCTATTTGCGGCATCTGTTTCAATCCAATGAGATCCTTGCTTCCATGCTCAATACCCGGCACAATCTGCACTACTATCTCAACCTGATGATTCAGGCGCGGACCGCCATCGAACGGGGGCGATTCGGCGCTTTCCGAACGGATTTTTTCCAAAGCAGAAATCCCGGCGGGTTGATCGCATGAAAAAGGCCTCAGGCTTATCGGGCTTTTGTGATAGGCTGCTAGTATCTTTTAACCGTTAGATCAATTTTAAAACCGAAGGAGCCGATTATGTTCTGGATTTCCGAAGCTCATGCCATGGCTTCGCCACCCGGCAGTGAAAGCAACCCTTACGGAACAGTCATCATGCTGGTGTTGATGTTCGGGATTTTTTATTTTCTGCTTATCCGTCCTCAGCAGAAACGCGCCAAAGAACACAAGCAGCTGGTGGATGCGCTCAAGGTAGGGGATACGGTGGTTACGGCCGGGGGGATCCACGGCAAGGTCGCCGGGCTGCAGGACGATATCATCACCCTGGAGATCGCTACCGGTGTCAAGATCAAGATCAATCGTTCCTCCATCGTAAGTGCCGAAGCCAGCTGATTAGCGGGAAGAGTTTCCCCCAGTCAATGATTTACAGTGCACCGCCTTCTCTGCATTCATACGTGTCGTAGCAGACGGGGCGGTATCGTCCTCGACTGGGCCGGTGCCGGGCACTGGCACTGGTCAGATTTGCATTCGGGATGACGTCTCAGCACTGCGATCCGATCGTGCCGTCTAGCGATCTGCCGCATTGCTATTTATTTGCGAAAGGAGTAGTGAACAGCCATGTCCAAAAGCATAAAGCTGCGGGGAGGGGTGGTATTGTTCTGCCTCGCCCTGTCTCTATTGGCCTTAGCGCCAACGCTGTTTCCCAATAGTAGCCCCGGTTGGCTGAAGAAAAGCTTTGATCCCCTGCATCTTGGTCTGGACCTTCAGGGCGGTATGCATCTGGTATTGGGGGTCGATGTCGAAAAGGCTGTCGAAAGCCGCATAGATGGCATTGTGGATCAGGTGGAAACCGAGCTCAGGGAGAAAGATGTTATCTTCAAGCGGGTTTCCCGTGTGGGGAACGATCGCCTCGTGATCGTGGTTTATGACGAGCAAGCCGGCAATCAGGTCGATGCGTTTATGGAAGAGGGGGGGTATCGAAATCTGGAACCCCTTACTCTGAAAACCGAGGGCGGTTATATCGAAAAATATTATCGCTTTACCAGCGCAGCGGTGGCTTCCATCAAAGACAATGCCGTAAAACAGGCACTTGAAACCCTGCGCAATCGTATCGACCAGTTCGGCGTCAGCGAAACCGTTTTGCAGAGACAGGGCAGTGACCGTATTCTGGTACAATTGCCCGGCGTCAAGGATCCCAAGCGTGCTGTGGCTTTGCTGGGCAAGACCGCGTTGCTGGAATTCAAGCTGGTAGCGGAAAATGTCGATGCCCAGGCTGCCGTCAAAGGCGTGCTGCCTCCAGGCACCCGCCTTCTTTATGAACGGCATGTCGATTCGCGCAGCGGAGCGGTCACGCAGACCCCTGTGGTTGTTTACGACAAAACCGTACTGACCGGGGATCTTGTTTCCGATGCCCAGGTTCGTATCGACCCTCGTTTCAATGAGCCATACGTGTCGATCGACTTCAACGCTGCAGGCGCCAAGCGATTCGATCAAATTACCGCCTCGAACATCGGCAAACGCATGGCTATCGTACTCGACGATACGGTATATTCGGCTCCGGTTATTCGTGAGCGGATCTCCGGCGGCAGCGCGCAGATTTCCGGCTCATTCGATGAGCAGGAAGCCACGGATCTGGCTATCGTACTGCGGGCCGGGTCTCTCCCGGCACCCGTTACCATCCTTGAAAACCGTACCGTCGGTCCTTCGCTCGGCCTCGATTCCATCCATCGTGGAGTCTGGTCGGTCATAATCGGCAGCCTGGCGGTGGTACTTGCCATGGGCATTTACTATAATCTTGCCGGATTGGTGGCTAACCTGGCTCTGATTCTCAACCTTGTGTTCATTATGGCCCTGCTCAGCTTGTTCAAGGCCAGTCTGACCCTGCCGGGTATCGGTGGTATCGTACTTACCCTCGGTATGGCGGTCGATGCAAACGTTCTCATTTATGAGCGTATCCGAGAAGAACTGCGGCTGGGAAAAAGTGCCCGTAATGCTCTTGATGCCGGTTACAGCAAGGCTTTTTTGACCATTATGGATGCCAACATCACCACCTTGATTGCGGCTTTGGTGCTGTTTCAGTTCGGCACCGGCCCCGTCAAGGGATTTGCCGTTACCCTTTCCATCGGTATAGTGGCATCGTTGTTTACCGCCATATTCGTGTCGCGTGTTATTTTTGATTTTTTCCTGGAGCGGTACCAGGTCAAGCGCTTGAGCATCTAGGGAGGAAGGCATGGAGATTGTCAAGCATGACATCAATATAAATTTTATCGGTCGGCGTAAGTTGGCGATGGTCTTCTCTGTGTTGCTTATCGTTGCGGGCATCGTTTCCCTGATCGTCAAGGGTGGGCCCGATTACGGTATCGACTTCGCCGGGGGAACCCTGATTCAAGTCAAGTTCACTGACGCAACCAAGGCTGCGGATATCAAAAAAGCTTTGAAGGATATGGACCTGGAGGGATTGCTGGTACAGAATTTCGAGGGAGGATCCCATGAATTTCTGTTGCGTGCACAGGATACCAGTTCCGAACTCGAGGGTCTGGCCCAACAGATCGGCAGTCATCTGGAAAAGACCTACGGCGAAGGCAGCGTTGAAATCCGCCGAGTCGAAATGGTCGGCCCGCAGGTAGGCAAGGACCTGCGAAAAAAAGGCCTTATGGCCATTGTTTTCGCCATGATCGGGGTGCTGATCTATATCACCATCCGTTTCGAATTCAAATTTGCCGTGGGTGCCATTATCGCCCTGGTGCATGACGTGCTCATTACGCTTGGCGTTTTTTCCATGTTCGGCAAAGAGATCGATCTGCCGATCATAGCCGCATTTCTGGCGATCATCGGTTATTCTCTCAACGATACGATTATCGTTTACGACCGTATCCGGGAGAACAGCGGGAAAGAGAAGAAGGAAGAGTTCCCGGCTACGGTTAATGCCAGTATCAACGAAACCTTGTCCCGCACCATACTTACCTCCGGCACGACCCTGCTGGTCATTCTGGCGTTGTTCCTGTTCGGAGGGGGCGTGATCCACAATTTCGCTTTTGCCATGCTGATCGGCGTTGTCGTGGGGACCTACTCCTCTATTTTCGTCGCCAGCCCCGTACTTCTGTTCTGGGATGATTACAAAAACCGGCATCGGAAGGGAGCCCCTAAGGCCTCCTGACGTACGGCATTTCACCTTTTCGTTAAGGAAGGGGCCGGAGGGATTTCCTTCCGGCCCCTTGTTTTATAGAGAGCGGGAAAGATGGCGGATACCAGCATGAATCAGCATGACAACAGTCTTTGGGTTGAGCGAAATGCCAACGAGGCCCTGAGCGGAGATTCATTACAAAAAAAACTGCAGGTGTCTCGTCTTGTCGCAGAGGTTTTATTGAGACGCGGTCTGAATACTCTTGAAGATATACAGGAGTTTTTGCAGGCACGTTTATCGAGCATGCCCGATCCCGCTCTCATGGCGGATATGGGATCGGCTACGGAGCGTTTGAGCAGAGCCGTTCGCGATGGAGAACTTATCGCCGTTCATGGAGATTACGACGTCGATGGTGTGACGGCTACGGCCTTGCTGATGGAAACCCTGCGTTCTTGCGGAGCCAGAGTCGCTTATTACATTCCATTACGTCTCAAGGATGGTTACGGGTTGTCCATGTCCGCTCTAGAAGCCTGCGCCGGCGAAGGGGCAACTCTGGCGATAACCGTCGATTGCGGAATTTCCGCTCACCGACAAGCCGACCGCGCGGCCGAACTCGGGCTCGATCTGATCATCACGGACCACCACCAGGTACCAGAAAAGCTTCCCCGGGCCGTGGCCGTTTTGAATCCTGCCCGTAGCGACTGCCAATACCCGTGTAAAGATCTTGCCGGAGTCGGGGTGGCCTTTTTGCTCCTTGTCGCCTTGAGAAAGCATCTGCGCGATGACGGATATTGGCAAAACCGGCCCGAGCCGGACCTGCGTTTCGGTCTCGATCTGGTCGCATTAGGAACCATCGCCGATATCGTTCCCCTGAAGGGACTCAATCGAGCCCTTGCCAGGGCGGGGCTTGAGTTGTTGAGCCATTCGGGGCGACCGGGGTTACAGGCTCTTAAGCAGGTAGCCGGGGTGGAAAAGGTAACCTGCGGGACTGTCGGATTCAGGCTGGCCCCCCGCATCAACGCCGCCGGTCGCCTTGAGGATGCTGCGGTAGGCGTCGAGCTGCTGCTGGAAAAATCGGTGCGAGAAGCGATGTCTTCGGCTGAACTTCTGGATCGGGTCAATCGCGACCGGCAGACTCTGGAGCAGCAGACCCTTGACCAGGCCGAGGTTCTGTGGCAACAGCATGCCGAAGCCTCTACACACAGCATCGTGCTTGCCGACGAGCGTTGGCATCCCGGGGTCATCGGTATCGTGGCCAGTCGCATGGTAGAAAAATATCATCGGCCCACCGTGCTTATCGCTCTTGGCGGCAGGGGCGGAAAAGGATCCGGGCGTTCGATCAAGGGACTGCATCTCTATCGGGCCCTGCACGAATGTCGGATTTGCCTGCAGGGGTACGGCGGTCACGAATATGCTGCGGGGCTGACCATTGCTGCCGACCGCGTTGATGAGTTCCGGCGCAGCTTCGAATCGCTGGCACGCCAGTGCCTGCAGCCTGAAGACTTGCGGCCGCGTCAGTATCACGATGGTGAAGTGTTTCTCGAAGAACTCGATCTCCAAAGGATTGATGAATTGTCGCGCCTCGCCCCTTTCGGACCAGGAAATCCGCAACCGGTTTTCCTGGTGCGCGGCGTCCACATAAGGGGAGCGCAACGGGTTGGGGACAAACATCTGCGTTTCACGGTCTGTCAGGGGGGGCATGGTCTGCCCTGTATCGCTTTCGGTATGGGCCACCTTCAAGCATCCCTGTCCGGTCCACAGGATGTTCTCTTTACCCCGCAGCGCAATGAATGGCAGGGGCGTATCTCCGTGCAAATGCAGGTGCGCGGCATCCGGCCGGCTTCTGCCGATTGACGGCTTTCGAAAAGCCCTGAAACGGTTTTTATTTGTACGTGGTGCGATATGATATCAGGGACGATCCTTCTTTCTCGAAACGGAGGTGGTACCATGACCCTGGTCTATTCGCAGGATATGCCTATCGGCAGCAAGATGCCGTCGTTCCGTCTCAAAGATCCGGACAACCGGGCCTTCGAAAGTGGCGATTTGTTTGGCGGTAAAGGCCTGCTGGTGGTGTTTACCTGCAATCACTGTCCTTACGCCAATGCACAATGGCCCCGCCTGGTGGCTTTAGCCGAGGAATTCAAGCCTCGCGGCATCCATACCGTAGCCATAAACAGTAATATACATCCCGATTATCCCGAGGATGCCCCGGCGGGCATGAAAAGCAAAATGGCCGAGCTGCATATCGACTTTCCGTATCTGGTGGATGATACTCAGGAAGTTGCACGTTTATTCGCCGCCCAATGCACGCCGGACCCATATCTGTTCGATAAGGAGGGGCATCTGGTCTATCACGGTCGTATCGACGACAATTGGAAAAATGAAAAGGAAGTGACCCGCCGGGAACTCAGAGATGCCATGGACCGACTGGTGCGCGGTGTTGCGCCCCAAGCAGACCAGCATCCGTCCATGGGGTGTTCCATAAAATGGCGACGGTGAGATATGAGTGCCGAGAGCTGAGGGTTGAAAAGTGGAAGTTGATGGAAAAGCCCGGAGGACGCCCCTCCGGGCTTCGATTTTGTGTATGTGTTAATTACAGACCGGCGTCGCGGGCGATTTTTTCCCAGGCGGGCAGACTTGCCTTGATGGTTTCCATCGGAACGCAGTAGGCGATGCGGAAATACCCCGGGGAGCCGAAACCCTGACCTGGGACGACAAGGACCCGATGTCCCTGAGTAAGGCGGGCAAAAGCCACGTCATCCTCCAGCGGGGATCTGGGGAAAAGGTAGAAGCCGCCCTCGGGTTTGACCATCTTGAATCCCAGGGCGGTGAGATGTTCGTAGAGTATGTCCCGCTTGGCCTGATAGTCGGCGATGTCGACACGTTCCTCCTGCAATCCGGCGACAAGGCGCTGCATGAGGGCCGGGGCGTTGACGAATCCGAGTACGCGGTTGCAGAAAATCGCTCCTTCCATGAACTGACTTACCTCTTCCATGGCAGGATTGGCGGCCAGATAACCGATACGCTCGCCCGGCAGGGCCAGATCCTTGGAGTGGGAGGTTACGATGATGGCATTGCGGACGTGGGAGAAGATGCAGGGGACGTCGGCATCATCGTAGCTTAACCGGGCATAAGGTTCGTCGGAAAGCACGAATATGGTGCGGCCCAACTCCCGCTGTTTGCGTTCAAGCATGATTCCCAGGGCCTGCAGATCTTCGGCCGGATAGATTACGCCGGTGGGGTTGTTGGGAGAATTGACGATGATCGCTCTGGTTTTGGGCCCGATGGCCGCTTCTATGGCGTCGATATCGAGTTGAAAGCTGCCTTCCCGGGTGTTGACGGTTCTGGTGGTGCCGCCGTGATTGTCGACATAGAAGATATATTCGACGAAATAGGGCGCCAGAATGATCACTTCGTCGCCGGGGTCGAGAATCGTTTTCAAGGTGACGTTCAGCGCGCCTCCAGCCCCGCAGGTCATGATGACATGGGCTGCTTCGACCGGAGTCGGTGCGATGCGAGACAGGTGCCGGGCCACGGCCTCCCGGGTTTCCGGATAACCGGCATTGTTCATGTAGCGATGCATGCCGGGTTGCGGATGCTGCGCCAGCGCCAGCAGCGCCTGGTTGAAAGCCTCCGGCGGTTCGGTCGAAGGATTGCCGAGAGTGAAGTCGAAAACCTGATTTTCTCCATGGACTGCCTTCAGGCGCGCACCTTCCTCAAACATTTTGCGAATCCAGGACGCCCGTTCGATGAACCCGGAAATTTTGCTGGAAATGGCCATGCTTCCTCCCTTGAAAAATATCCATAAATGGCGACAGATCGCAGTGTAATTCCTCGACAGCGACCGGTCAAGCAATAAGGCGTGGCTTTCAGGGGGCCGCAGGAAGCCTTTCGTTTGCTTTTTATGCATGAATAGGCTAATCTTGCATGCCAAAATTCAAGGGGTGGGATGAATATGGGAAACAGCGACCAGAAATCTTTGTCGAAACTGCGTGACAGAATCGACGCCATTGACGATCAGATCCTCGACCTTCTCAATCGAAGGGCCGGTGTGGCTCAGGAAATCGGTCACGCCAAGGCAGGGCAGGGCCTCGATTATTATAATCCCGGCCGCGAGCTTGCCGTATTCGAAAGGCTCATAGGGCGTAATACCGGTCCTTTTCCCTCAGAAGCCGTGCGGCGTGTGTTCAGGGAAATCATTTCCGCTTCTCTGTCTCTGGAGGAGCCCATGAAAGTTGCCTTTTTCGGGCCTTCGGCGACCTTCACCCACCAGGCTGCGCAGAAACAATTCGGTTTTTCCGCCCAGTTGGTGGCGCAAAAAAGCATCCCTGCCGTTTTTGAGGAGGTGCGTCGCGGGCGTGCCGATTACGGCGTGGTTCCGGTTGAAAATACCACGGAAGGCATCGTTAGCCATACTCTGGATATGTTCATCGAGTCCGATCTTAAGATCAATGCGGAGATCCTTCTGGAAATTTCCCACGATCTGCTTTCTCTCACCGGAAAAATGGATGATATCGACAAGGTGCTGTCTCATCCCCAGGCGCTTGCCCAGTGTCGTCACTGGCTCGAGGAAAATCTGCCGGATGTGCCGCTGGTCGATGCTTCCAGTACCGCCATGGCGGCGCGTCTTGCATCGGAGGACTCCAGCATTGCGGCCATTGCCAGCGAGATCGCCGCCTCTCTTTACGGATTGCGCATCGTCAAACCGAATATCCAGGACAGCACCAACAATCTTACCCGTTTTCTGGTTGTCGGGCGCAATCCGACGGCGCGAACGGGGCACGATAAAACCTCGGTGATGTTCATCGTTGCAGACGAACCCGGCATTCTGTATCGCATGCTGAAACCGTTCAGCAAACGTGACATCAATCTTTCCAAGATCGAGAGTCGTCCCATCAAAACCAAGGCCTGGGAATATGTCTTTTTCCTGGATCTGGAAGGACATGTCGAGGATGCCTCTGTCAGCGAGGCGCTGAAGGAGTTGCAGGGGTGCTGCCGTTCCCTCAAGGTGCTCGGATCCTACCCGCGGTGTCGTTGATTTCGTTTTTTCTTTCAGTCAAGTTGTAGGTAGCGGATATGTCGGATTTCTTTGTTTCAAAGTTGGCCGTGATAGGTGTCGGGCTGATCGGCGGGTCCTTCGCCCTGGCTCTTAAAGAGGCCGGCCTGGTCGGCGAGGTCGTCGGTGTCGGTCGCGGAAGGGCCAATCTCGAAACGGCGCGCGAAAAGGGCGTTGTCGACGCTTATACCCATTCCCTGGCCGAAGGCGTGACCGGTGCCGACGTGGTTTTTCTCGCTACCCCGGTGCGGACCTTGGCCCAAGTCACGGCCGAACTGGTGCCGCACTTGAAATCCGGTGCCGTGTTGACCGATGGCGGCAGCGTTAAAGGTAGTGTGATAGACGCCATTGAACCCCTGCTGCCTGCGGATATTCATTTCGTGCCAGGCCATCCGGTGGCCGGAACCGAACAAAGTGGTGCCGCGGCGGCTTTCGCAAGTTTATACCGGGGGCGGCGTTGCATTCTTACCCCGACGCCGCGCACCGATGCCCGGGCTTTTGAGCTGGTAAAACATCTCTGGCAGGCGGCGGGAAGCGAAGTGGTCGTGATGACTCCCGAAAAGCACGATCGCGTTCTCGCTGGTATCAGCCATCTTCCGCATATGGTGGCTTACGCTCTGGTTGACGCTGTTGCCAACTGTGGCGATGAGAACGAAAATATACTGAATTATTCCGCCGGCGGGTTTCGGGATTTTACCCGAATCGCCTCCTCCGACCCGACCATGTGGCGGGATATCGCCCTGAGTAACCGTGCTGCTCTGCTTGAAGTTATCGATACCTTCGAGAAAAGTCTGTCGACGGTCAAACGTGATATTGCCGATGGTAATGGCGAGGCCCTGTTCGACTTTTTCCTGAAGGCCAAGCAAAGACGGGATGCTATCGTGTAGCATCCGGAATTTTTTGGACTGTTGTCCTGTGGAAGATAATGGCATGAACGTTTTCTGCGGGAAGTAAACCGCTTTCTGCCAAACACCATCCAGGTGCTTGTTGTTGGGGGATTCATGAGTGAAAAGCAGGTGATACAACCTGGCGGTCGGCTGTGTGGGGAGATCCAGGTCCCGGGGGACAAATCCATCTCTCATCGCGCTATTATGCTTGGCGCTCTGGGGGAGGGAGAGACCGTGGTGCGCGGTCTTTTGCGCGGTGAAGACAATCTTGCAACCCTGCAGGCGTTCCGTTCCATGGGCGTGACCTTTGATGAGGAAACAGACGGAACACTACGCGTTGCAGGGCGGGGGTTGCACGGATTGCAGGAACCCCAGGATGTTATCGATTGCGGCAACTCCGGTACTACCATGCGCTTGATGACCGGCCTGTTGGCCGGACAAACTTTTTTTTCGGTGTTGACCGGCGATCGCTTTCTGCGCAAGCGCCCCATGAAGCGGGTCGTAGAACCCCTGTCCGGTATGGGGGCGCTTATTCTGGGGCGGGCAGGCGGCGAATATGCACCGCTGGCCATACAGGGAAAAACTCTTGCGGGAATCACCCATCGATCCGCCGTGGCGAGCGCACAGGTCAAGTCATCCCTATTGCTGGCCGGTTTGTATGCCGACGGTCCGAGCACGGTCTACGAACCGCATCGCTCCAGAGACCACAGCGAACGCATGTTGCGTTGGTTCGGTGCAGATATACGGCCTTTTGAAGATGGTGTTACCCTGTATCCGGGTTCTCCGCTTCGCGGGGGGGAGGTGGTGGTGCCGGGTGATATTTCATCGGCGGCCTTTTTCATGGTTGCGGCATTGATCGTTCCCGGCTCCGAACTGCTTATTCGTCAGGTTGGAGTCAATCCGACCCGCAGTGGCATTATCGATATTCTCCGCCGGATGGGCGGGCATATCGAATTGCTGAACGAGCGCGATTGTTCAGGGGAGCCGGTCGCCGATATCCTGGTCAAATCCAGTGATCTCAAGGGTGTCGATATCGGGGGGAGCCTCGTTCCTCGTGCTATCGACGAATTTCCCGTCGTCGCTGTTGCGGCGGCCTTTGCCGAAGGCTGTACGGTCATTCGGGACGCCCGGGAATTGCGTGTCAAGGAAACCGACCGAATCGCCTCGATGTGTTCGCAGGTGGGTGCTCTGGGGGGACGTATGGAACCCTGCGAAGACGGTATGGTCATCACGGGGGGCGAAGCCCTGCGCGGGGGGACGGTCAGCACTCTGGGTGATCATCGTATCGGCATGAGTCTGGCGGTGGCGGCTCTGCGCGCTTCCGGGCCGGTTGCCATTAACGATACGGAGTGCACCGCTACCTCCTTCCCCGGATTCTGGGACCTCTTTAAATACGCCAGGAAGGATTGAAGCAGACTTTGAGCTTTCTTGCAGCAGAAAGGCAACACGATTGAAACGGCAATTGATTATAGCCATAGATGGCCCCTCGGGAGTCGGAAAGAGCACCTTGAGCCGTCGTCTTGCCCAACGGCTTCAGTATGTGAATATCGACACCGGCGCCATGTATCGCTCCGTAGCACTGGCGGCTCGCAGGGCCGGCATCGCCCTTGATGATCCAAAGGCTCTTGAAAGACTGTGCATGGATCTGGACATACGCTTTGTTCGAAACAATGGAGCCGAAAAGGTTCTGCTCGATGGCGAGGATGTTTCCGAAGCGATACGTACGCCGGAAATCAGCCTGTTGTCTTCGAAAGTTTCTGCGCAACCGGTTGTGCGCAGCGCCATGGTGCGGTTGCAGCGGCAGATGGGGGAAAACGGCGGAGTCGTTCTGGAAGGCCGGGACATCGGTACCGTTGTATTTCCTGCAGCCGAGGTTAAATTTTTTCTGGCCGCAACGGCTCGTGAGCGGGGCAGACGTCGTTATCTCGAACTCAGGGAAAAGGGCCTGGATGTCGATCTCGAACGCACCATTGCCGAGGTCGAAACCAGGGATGCCGCCGATTGCGGGCGTCAGCATGCCCCTTTGCGCCAGGCTGAAGATGCCGTGCTGATCGATACGACCCGGCTGAATATTGATCAGGTGCTGGAACGCATGCTCCGGGTTGTTGCCGAGCGTCAGTCCCGGCAGAGCCAAAACCTCAAGGAGGATCGGGTATCATGAAAATTATCCTGGCCGATAGCGCCGGTTTCTGTTTTGGGGTCAAGCGCGCGACGAATCTTGCCTTCGATGCCGCTGACGAATATCCGAATATCTGTTCTCTGGGGCCTATCATACATTCTCCACAGGTGGTTAAAACTCTTGAAGAGAAGGGCGTCAGGGTTATCCGCAAAGTCGAGGATATCGATCGCGGAGCGGTTATTATCCGTTCTCACGGGATCACCGCGGAGGAGCTCGATATCATCCACGAGCGCAATCTCAAGATCGTCGATGCGACCTGCCCGTTCGTGAAAAAAGCTCAGGATTACGCCACCAAGCTTTGCAACGAGGGGTATTCCGTGGTTCTTGTCGGAGAAAAGGACCATCCCGAAGTTCAGGGAATCATTTCTTACACGCGCGGCGGTGAAGTGTTCGTGGTGGCCGATTGCAAGGAGGCGCAGCGTTTGCCGAGCCGGCCCAAGCTCGGCGTTGTCGCACAGACCACCCAGTCATTCAAAAACCTTCAGCAGGTCTCCGATGTGTGTCTCGGAAAAAGCAAGGAAGTCAGAATATTCAACACTATTTGCGATGCAACCTCCGTTCGGCAGAACGAGGCTCGTAAAATTGCCCGTGAGGCTGACCTCATGCTGGTCGTGGGCGGTTTCAACAGTGCCAACACCACACGGCTTGCACAGATCTGCCAGGAGATTCAGCCGAAAACCTTTCATGTCGAAACAGCTGAACAGATAAAGGAGGCCTGGTTCAGCGGTGTGGAGTCTGTCGGGATCACGGCCGGAGCTTCGACGCCGCGATGGATTATCGATCAGGTGGTGGAACGTGTTTCGGCCATGTCCAAATAAATGTTTGTTTTTTTTGAAATGCCATGCTATCTTCATTCTGATGACCTCAGGGTCATCACTGTCGCAGGGCGACAGGATTATCGTTTAGGGGGTAAGTTTTTTAATGGTAGAAACTAAGGAAAACAACAACACTGATGAATTCATGGATGATGAATTCGAAGACATGGAACAGAGCTTCAAAGAGCTTTTTGAGAACAGCATCAAGGAGCTGAACGTCGGCGATGTCGTCGAAGGCACTGTTCTGCAGATCAACGGCGACATGGTCGTTGTTGACGTCGGCTACAAGTCCGAAGGTATTATCCCGCTGTCCGAATTCGCCGATGAAAACGGTCAGACCGACATCAAGGTCGGGGATAAGGTCGATGTGCTGTTTGAGCGGCGTGAAAACGAAAACGGCCTCATCAGTCTGTCCAAGGAAAAGGCCGATCGCCAGAAAATCTGGAACAATCTGGAAGAAGGCGCAGTTGTCGAAGGACGCATCGCAGCCCGCATCAAGGGCGGTCTGTCCGTCGATATCGGAGTCAATGCCTTCCTGCCAGGATCTCAGGTGGATCTGCGACCGGTCCGCAACCTGGACAAACTGCTTGGTGAAACCTTTGAATTCAAGATCATCAAGCTCAACAAGCGTCGTGGCAATATCGTTCTGTCGCGTCGGGTACTGCTGGAGGAACAGCGCGAGTCGCTGCGTCAGAAAACCCTGGAAACCCTCGCAGAGGATCAGGAAGTGGTCGGTGTCGTCAAGAACCTCACCGATTATGGCGCATTCATCGACCTTGGCGGTATCGACGGATTGCTGCATATCACCGACATGTCTTGGGGGCGCGTCGCGCATCCCTCCGACGTGCTTGCCGTCGGGGATAAGGTTAAAGTCAAGGTTCTCAAATTCGACCGCGAAAAAGAGCGCGTTTCCCTTGGCCTCAAGCAACTTACTGCCGATCCCTGGCTCAGTGTCGCCGAGAAGTATCCCACCGGCTCCCGGGTTACCGGCAAGGTGGTCAGCCTCACCGATTACGGTGCGTTCGTCGAACTCGACGAAGGCGTAGAAGGTCTGATTCACGTCAGTGAAATGAGCTGGACCAAACGCATCAAGCATCCCAGTAAGATTCTGAGCATCGGTGACGAAGTCGAATCCGTCGTACTGGCAGTCGACGTGCCCAACCGTCGGATTTCGCTTGGGCTCAAGCAGACCGAAAGGAATCCCTGGGAGATCATCGGAGAGAAATTTCCTGTCGGTACCATCATCGAAGGCCAGGTCAAAAACATTACCGATTTCGGTATATTTGTCGGGGTTGATGATGGAATTGACGGTCTGGTGCATATCTCCGATCTTTCCTGGACCAAACGGATCAAACATCCTTCGGAGCTGTACAAAAAAGGGGATGTGGTCAAGGCGGTCGTTCTGAATATCGATCAGGATAACGAGCGTTTCTCCTTGGGTATCAAGCAGCTTGCCGCCGATCCATGGCAGACCATTGCCACCCGTTATGCGCCCGGAACCATGATCCAGGGCAAAGTGACCTCCGTTACCGATTTCGGAATATTCCTTGAAGTGGAAGAGGGTATCGAAGGCCTGATCCACGTTTCGGAAATCAGCAAGGAAAAAGTCGACTCGCCGAAGGACTTCGCCAAAGTCGGCGATAACCTTGAGGCCGTAGTGCTGCATGTGGACACCGAAGACAAGAAAATCGCACTGTCCATCAAGCATGTTGCGCATCAGAAGGAAAAGGCGGAAGTTGATGCCTTCCTCGGTTCGCAGAAAAGTGCTACCTCCAACCTTGGAGATATCTTCAAGGGCGCACTCGACAAGGCCGGCGATAAAGAATAAAACCCTTATCGGATCGTGCCGGTACGCCCATCGGGGGTGCCGGCACGCTTAATGGCTTCATGAAAAAAAGACCTTTCCTTATGGCCCTGTTAACGCTCGGGGCCATCTTTCTTTTATTTTTGATATTTCTTCTGCTGCTTTCACGCTGTAGCGGGGATTTTCACGGGTTGCCGGTTGGCGAACGCATTGGCGTTGTCGAGATTACCGGCATGTTGTCCGGGTCCGATCCCGTCGTGAGGCAGCTTGTCTCTTTCAAAAAAGACGATTCCATCAAGGCCGTTATTTTACGGGTCGACTCACCCGGAGGAGCGGTTGCGCCTTCCCAGGAAATCCACGATGAAGTTATCCGGGTCGCAGCTAAAAAACCCGTGGTCGTTTCTATGGCTTCCGTAGCTGCTTCGGGAGGATATTACGTCAGTATCCCCGCTCACCGCATCGTTGCCAATCCGGGAACAATTACCGGGAGTATCGGTGTTATCATGCAGTTCACCAATCTTGAAGAGCTGTATGGAAAACTGGGTTTGAAAAGCCTGGTTGTCAAAAGCGGAGAACATAAGGATATCGCCTCACCATTCCGTCCAATGACCTCTGAAGATCGAAAAATTCTTCAAGGCGTTATCGACGATATTTACGACCAGTTCGTTTCCGCAGTGGCCGAGGGTCGGAACCTTTCTGTCGAAAAAGTAAGAAACCTTGCCGACGGAAGGATTTTTACCGGGCGGCAGGCCAAAGAGGTAGGATTGGTCGATGAGTTGGGAGGCATGCAGGATGCCGTCGGGATCGCAAAGGATCTGGCCGGCATCAGCGGTGAACCCAAGCTCGTTTATCCGCCGAAGGATAAGGAAAACTTACTGAAATATTTTGTTGAAGAATCCGCTTCGCAGGTTGGTCGCATGCTGCAGGAGAGTCAGCGGACCGCTCCGGCGATGCAATATTTGTGGACGGGCCATGATTAGGAGGGGAATAGTTCATGACCAAAAGTGAGTTGATTGAAGAGCTTTCCTATTTGAACGGAATGTTAAGCAAAAAAGAGTCTGAACTGGTTGTCAATACCTTGCTTGAAAGCATTCGCGATGCCTTGGTCGAAGGGGATCGGGTGGAAATTCGCGGGTTCGGATCTTTTACCGTACGTATTCGGGAAGCTCGTGAGGCAAGGAATCCAAAGAGCGGCGAAGTTGTGGCCATCCCTGCAAAAAAAACCGCTTTCTTCAAAACCGGGAAACAGCTTCGAGAACGGGTTGACAAGGGGAAAAAAGCAATATAGTTCTGCGGAGGATTGATGGAATCCAAAACTCATCTGGCAATTTCTCCTCGTCTTGTCGGAGAAATAATCGAAATAAACGATGGTGAAGCAAGAACGCGATTGGAAACCTCGTCTGAAATGGCTGCTGACGTATCAGGTCTTGTTCATGGCGGGTTCACTTTTGGATTGGCCGATTACGCCGCAATGCTTGCGGTAAACGATCCTTTTGTTGTTCTAGGCTCTGCAGAGGTACGGTTTCTGGCCCCTGTACAGAACGGAGAAGTTATGGAGGCCCATGCCCGTCTCGAAACACGGGAAGGTAAGAAAAACCTGGTGTCGTGTATCGTCGAGTGTAATGGCAAGCGGGTTTTTGAAGGAACCTTTACCTGTTTCGTTCTTGATAAGCCCGTCCTCGCCTAGGCTAACGGCTTGGTGAGTCGTTTCAGGTAAATTCAGTCTCCACCCAATACAGCAAAACCCCGCCTTCGAGCGGGGTTTTGCTGTATTGGGTCGGTTCTGGAAGTGTCTCCGAGATGCCGATTTCCCAGGAAAATTTGACCGGTTGGATAACTTGGTCCACGTTGGCCACTTCAGGCGTCCCACTCTCTGGTGGGCTGGCTCACCATGACCGCAAACGATGAACACCCCGATCTTAATGTTGGTCAACTCATCCGGGCCTTCGCGCATCTCAGAGACCACTTCATGCTGCCTTGTGCAACTAGGCTAACATATAACATTGCGCTGTCAACGTTACGAAAAGAAACTGTATATTATTGCGAAGAAAATCGCATGAACTTGTGGTACCATCCCGTCGGACGAATGGGCCGTTTTAAATGCAAAGGATATTTTAATCATGGCTGGCAATGTTTTCAGGCTTACTGTTGCAGAAGATTGTCGAGGTATGCGCCTCGATCAATATCTGGCCAAAGCTGTGCCTGATTTCTCCAGGTCTTTTTCTCGAAAGATCATCGACCTTGGGGGGGTGCATCTGGACGGTCGTCGGGTCCGCCGTAGTTCCCTGGCAGTGCCGGCAGGGGCCTCCGTGGAAGTCTACCTCGAGGCACATGACCCGGTAATATTTTCACTTGCTGACGAACATATTCTGTTTCGCGATCCATATGTGTTGGCGGTCAACAAGCCTGCCGGTATCGATTGTCAGCCGACTCCCGCACGCTACAAAGGTACGTTGTATGAGGCGCTGCTGCGTTTGCTCGATTCTCCCTATAGGAAGGGACAAAAACCGTCTCTCGGTATGGTGCAGAGACTCGACCGGGATACTTCCGGGGTTATGATTTTCTCCACGCATCCGCGTGCGCATAAGGGACTTTCACAGCTTTTCACCGCACGCCATGTTCAAAAGGTTTACCTTGCTCTGGTTTCCGGGACGATGGAAGAGCCTCAAGGGGAGTTCAGCTCCCTTCTGGCACGGCAGCGACGAACCAACCTGATGAAATCCGTTGCCAGAGGAGGAAAGCATGCACTCACACGGTACAAGGTTGTCGAAACTTTCGGCGATGCGGATCTCGTCGAAGTTGAAATTCCCACTGGACGTTCCCATCAAATACGTGTGCATTTCGCCGAAGCGGGGCATCCCCTGCTTGGCGATAGTCGCTACGGGGGGCCATCCGCATGGCGCGGTAAAATACTCCTGCGTCAGATGCTGCATGCCTGGCAACTTCAACTGGAGCATCCCGTCACCGGCGAGCCTCTGAAGCTGAAGGCGCCGTTGCCTGAGGCGATGTCGGAACTTTTGGAAAGCGTGCGCCTGCCTGGGGATGATTGCTAGTGTCCGCCTGGCTCCATGGAGGAACCCAAGGCGGTTTGTTTCTGGAAGCAAGCACTTACGCAGATACATAATGCCTTGCTCAACATCAAGAAGTCGGACCTGGAGACAGTCAGCCTTTGAAATTCAGGGGCAGAAGGGCGAGTCGCAAGCAAGCTTCAGATCAGTGCTTGCGGAAAACTCCGTTTTCGGATAAAAACCTGCTAAGACGCCTGGTGACGTCCTTAACTTTCGGATTGTAGCAGGCCTTCAGAGATCCCTGAGGCATAAGTTTTTTCGGCCACTTGTGGAATGTCTTTTCGAGTATTGCCCGATTTCGCCGGTGTGGCTGAAGGGTATTGACAGGGTATATTGTTTCTATTGGACTCTTTGCCAAACGCTGAGGAATTCATGCTTACCTACCCGCATATTGATCCGGTGATTTTCCGTATCGGCCCGCTTTCTGTTCGTTGGTACGGACTTATGTATCTGCTCGGCTTTTTGGTTGCTTACTTTCTGATTCGCTACCTTGCCCGTCTGAGGCGTCTTGAAATTACCTCCGATCAGGTGGCCGACCTGTTGTTCTACTGTGTTATCGGTGTCATTGTCGGCGGCCGACTCGGTTATGTATTATTTTACGATCCGATCTTTTACTTCAAACACCCTTTGCTCATCTTCGCAGTATGGCAAGGCGGAATGAGTTTTCATGGCGGGCTGCTTGGGGTCGTGGTCGCGGTCTTGCTCTGGTGCAGGCGAACGGGAACCAACATCTTGATGACCGGTGATATCCTCGTAACAGCTGCTAGCGTGGGGCTTGGATTGGGGCGTATCGGCAATTTTATCAATGGAGAACTCTGGGGCAGAACCACCGGCTTGCCATGGGGGATGGTTTTTCCGGGAGGCGGCCCGGTTCCACGGCACCCCAGTCAGCTTTATGAAGCCTTTCTGGAAGGGATCGTTCTGTTCTGTCTGCTTATGTTCCTCCATTTTCGCCGCGTGGCGACAGGTATTCCGTTTTTCGCCTTCCTGGCCGGTTACGGATGCTTCCGGTTCCTGATTGAATTGGTGAGGGAGCCCGATGCCCATCTCGGATATCTCTGGGATATGGTAACCATGGGGCAACTGCTGTCTATTCCGATGATTATCGTGGGGATACTTGGCATCTATCTGTGTTGGCGTCGCGGGGCTCGGCGATGATCGGAGTGCGAGGTATCATTTACGACTGCGATGGTGTGCTGTTCGATAGCCGGCGCGCCAACCTTGCATTTTACAGCCGGGTTTTCGAACATTTCGGCGAACCTCCGCTGGTGGATGGCGACAGCCCGGAGGCGGATATTTGCCATACCTATGCCAGCAACGATGTTTTCAGGATGCTGCTTGGCGAGGAAAGGGTCGCCAAGGCTCGGGCCTATGCCGCCACTATCGAACTGCAGCCCCTGTTAAGACTCATGGTTCCGGAAAAAGGTGTTCTGCAGGTTCTCAGGCGGTTATCCGAAAGCAAGCAACTGGCACTGGCGACCAATCGTGATCGCAGGGTCCATTCCATTCTAAGACATTTCAACTTGGCTCCCTTTTTCACCAAAGTGGTCACTTCGCAGGATGTCCGGCATCCCAAACCGTCGCCGGATATGCTTCTGGCAGCTGTCGAAGGGCTGGGATTGACCCCTGAAGAGGTGCTGTTCCTGGGAGATTCGAAACTCGACCTGCAGGCGGCCCGTAACGCAGGGGTGAGATTTGTCGCCTATAAGGGAATGGTTGAAAGCGAACTGAGTATTCGCGAGCATAAGGACATGATTTCGCTGCTTGGATTGTCTCCGACGGACACGGAATACCATAGCTCCCATCCGAACGACTGAATTGCCGGAATCCAACTTGCACTATTTGTGAAAAACTCCTGCTGCAACCATCTATTGCATGCCATCTCAGGCCTTGCGCAATCCTTGCGCTTCAGCATCCTGTAACAACCTCTGCAGGGCGAGGGGCTGCGCTCGACTTGATCTGACACACTCTTGCCGATTTCATGACGAAGGCTTATGAATGATGCGGGCTAAGTTATCGGGCGAGTGGGGATGACTTGAATCGGATGGGATGGAAGGGCGGGGAAAAACGAGTTCAGTGGAGCGTTTTTTCCATTTCGAGGACATGGCCGTATTTGAATTTACGGTAGGTTACCCGGTCCATGATGGTGCGTATGATAAAAAGGCCCCTGCCGTGTTCCACCATGCTTCCGGCGTCCGGAGGGGCGAGGTTGCTGAGATCGAAGCCCTGCCCCTGGTCATAGACCTTGATGGTCAGTTTATGTTGGACCAGGGTGATGGTAATGCGAACCTCCGTTGAGGACGGCTCGCTGGCGTGTTGAATCGCATTGGCCATGGCTTCGGTCAGCACCAGGTTGATATGATAGGCGAGTTCCTCACGATCCCCCGTGAAGCGTTTCAGAGAGCGTGCCATCGATTCGCCGATCTGTCCGACAAGGCCCAGATAGCGGGTTTCCTTGGGCAGGGTAATATCCAGTTCGATCCTTTCACTCATAGAGACTCCGCGGACATCAGGGCTGAAAGCTCGCTATGGCATCTTCGGAATTGGGAAAAATTTCGAATACGCGATGCAGGCGGGTCAATTCGAACATCGATTGCACCTGAGGCTGCAGGCCCGCAAGTTTGAGGTTGCCGTTTCTGGCGCTGGCATTTTTAAATCCCGAGACCAGTGCCCCCAACCCGGACGAATCGACGAATCGCACCCCTTCCAGGTTTATCACCATATTGTTTTTTCCATCTTCAAACAGTGACAGCAGGCGGGTTTTCAGGTCGGTGCTGTTGTGGGCGTCGAGACGTTCTTCCACCACTGAAATCAGCACGATATTACCTCTTTCGTCGATCTCCATATTCATATCCGCCCTCCTGGTCGATATGTCGGCAAATGCAGCTTGCCAATTCCAATAATACCACGTTTGCGCACCATTCAGTTAACCGGGTGAAGAATCCCGGATTCCATGTTGGCCGCCGATACGAGCCGTCTGTCACAACGGATCGTAGGCGCAGTCAGGTTTTTATGCCTCGTTCAACATAGAAGCGAGCAACCGGGCGATCGTGGCTGGGGTATCTTCGCTGCCATCGGCGTGTAACAGTCCGGGGTGTTCCTCAACGGGGTCGAAGGCTTGTGCCTGACGGTCGTATAGTTCGCATCGCCCATCGGAGGCATCTTCGCCCTGGGCGTGACGGCGATCGAGTCGTTGCAAAACCGTTTCCCGGTCGCAGGTGACCAGCACCGTCCAGAGCGGGAAACCGGCTTTAGTTGCCGCAGCCTGAAAGCGGCGGCGTTCCTGGCGGTCGGCGAAGCTTGCATCTATGATGACGGACCGTCCCGACTGCAAGGTCGAAAGTGCGCGGGAAAGGAGCAACTCATACGTCGAGCGACTGCTGTTTTCGCTGTATATTCCTGCTCCGAAGTCTTCTTCGCAGCGTTCCCGGGGGGAGATGCCGGCAAGTTCTTTGCGTACTTCGTCGGAGCGCAGCAGCTTCGCAGCGAGGGGGATGGCAAGATTGCGGGAGATGGTGGTTTTTCCGACCCCCATCAAACCGCAGGTCAGAATTATTTTCGGCGAGCGACACAGGTAGCCCAGGGCCTGGTTGAAATACTTTCTGGCCCGGTCTTCCGCCGCTTTGCGATTGGCATGGTCCGCGTTGGGATCGTCGCTTAAAAAGGATTCGACCTTGCCGCGCACGTAGGCTCGGTAAACCTGGTAAAAGGGGAGGAGCAGACCCGTATCTTCGTTTTCCTCTATGATTGTGAAATAGTTTTTCCGGACCGTAGCGGCCAGATCGTGGCGACCGCGCAATTCCAGGTCCATAAGCAAAAACGCCAGATCGGCAAGCACGTCGGCAATACGGAAGCGGCGATTAAATTCGATGCAGTCGTAAATCGCGATATCGTGATCGATGAAGCAGATGTGTTCGCAATGGAGATCGCCGTGTCCATCCCGAACCCATCCCCGGGCTTCCCGCTTGCGGAACAGTTCGGCATGGTCTTTTTCAAACCCCCGGACATAGTTTTGCAGAACTGCAAAAGTTTCCGAAGAGATGGTCCTGCCGATAAATGGTTCTGTCTGGGAGAAGTTTTCCTCCCAGTTGTTTTTGACCACTTCCAGATGTGGCGTATCCGTTTCCGGGCCGAAGCTTTCCAACTGCAGGTAACGTTCTGCAATGTGACGGGCCAAAAGGGCCATGCGGTCGGGCAGGGCGGGATCATTTCGGGTCAGCAACTGGGGCAGCATGCCGGCCTCCGGCAGGCGTTTCATCACCACGGCGTGCTCGATGGTGTGCCCCGGACCGTCGAGGGAGATATGTCCCTCATGTTCGCGAATGTCCGCCACACCGAGATAGACTCCGTCACAGAAACGCTTGTTGAGTCGTACCTCCTCCTGGCAGTAAAACAGGCGTTTTTCGAGGGTCGTGAAATCGAGAAAGCCGAAATCGACAGGCTTTTTAATTTTATAAACCCGATCGCCGACGAAATAAAGGCGCGAGATGTGGGTTTCCTTGAAGCTGATATCCGCCTCAGGCATCTGATAGGTACGGGGGTTGAGCAGGGCTTTGTGAAGGGTTTGCGAATCCATGGATGCTCCCAGTCTAAATCTTTGATATTGCAGAGACTTTATCATAAAGCAGATTTCTGTAAAGGCTTTTGTTCGCGGGGTAAAGTGATTGACGGTGCCAATCTGGTATGATAATTTCATGGCGTTTAATCATACAGTCGGGTATGCACCTTTTTTGGCATTTTTGCGGCATTTTTCCCTCGTTTACCGTCGTTTCTCTTCTTTACCCTCAGCCCTGTGGGGTCCTCTGATGTCCAAGCGGTGGTTACCGTTTTTTCTGTTTATCTTCATACTGGTCGGCTGCCTGTCGGAATATTCTTCGGGGCAGGAGGTTGTCGAAACCGCAAGAGAAACAACTTTCCAACGCCCGGAGCCGGTTTCCAGCGAAGCATTGTATCACTACGCCCGGGCCCGCCTTTTGGCTTTGGACAACCGTTTATCCGAGGCTGTCGAGGCTCTGGAAAAAGCCATCGATATCGACCCCCGCTCGGCCTATCTGCGCATGATTATGGGCGAACTGCAGTTGGCCCGGGGGAAGGAAAAACTTGCCAAAAGGGCGCTTGAAGATGCGCTCATACAGGACCCCGCTTACGTCGAAGCTCATCTTTTACTCGGCAACCTGTTGTTGAACAGTCAAGCATACGAAGGAGCCATCGAGCATCTTCAACAGGCCGTGAAGCTTGATCCGAACCTGGAGAACGTCTACCTGCAGTTAGCTGTAGCCTATGTTCGCATCGGGGATACCGACGGCGCCATCGGAACCCTCAAAGACCTGTTGGATCAGAATCCTGCATCGGCATCGGGACAATTGGCGCTGGCGCGTCTTTATCGTCAACTGGGGTTGACAGCACTGTCCGAGGAGACTTATCGCGAATTCATCGAAAAACATCCCCTGCAGGCGCAGGGTTACGCTGAACTGGCCCAGCTCTATCAACAACTGGATAAGCAGCAACAGGCTTTGCAGACCCTCAAGCTCGGGATGGGGGCCAATCCTTCCGATGACGGTTTCCGGTATCAATTGGTGCGGGTTCTGGTGGAACTGGGATATGTCGACCAGGCCCTTGAAGAATTACGCAACATGGTGAAGGAAAAGCCCGAACGGTTGGAGGCACACCGTCTGCTGGGTTTGTTGTGGATGGAGAAAAAAGCCTGGACTCAGGCTGCCCAGGCCTTTCAACGACTGCTGGACATGGCCCCGAAACATGAACAGGCGCTGTTTTACCTTGGGGTCGTGCGGGAAAATCAGCAACAGTGGTCGGAGGCTGTTTCCGCCTTCGAAAAAGTCCGCTCCGACTCCGATTTCTTTGTCGATGCTACCAGCCATCTCGGTTATCTGTATTACCGGGAAGGGCAGCTTGAGAAGGCGGTAGGACTCCTTGAAGACCGGTTGCAGAAAGTCGAGGGGCGTCCGCAACTGTACGCATTTCTCGCCAGCCTTCTGCTGGAGCGAAGCCAGGTGGACGAAGCTGGTAACTGGCTGAAAAAGGGCCTCGAGCTGTTTCCCGAGTCTGCAGAACTCTATTACCATCGTGGTCTGCTGCTGGAACGCAGGGGGGATCGAAATGGTGCGCTGGCCGCTATGCGCCGTGCCATGGAGCTGGATGACAAGCATTACGAAGCCATGAATTTCATTGCCTACAGCTACGCCGAGCAAGGTGAAAACCTCCAGGAAGCTCTCGCGCTTGCCCGGCGCGCCCTCGAACTGAACAACCAGGCCCACATTGTCGATACCCTCGGATGGGTTCTGTTCAAGATGGGGCGTTTCGATGAGGCGCGCGGGGAGCTTGAAGCTGCAGCGGCCATGCTTCCGGATGACGGGCTCGTTCTTGAGCACCTGGGGGATCTTTACTTCGAGATGAAATTGACGGACAAGGCTGCGGCGATTTATCGCCGGGCCTTGAAACTGAGACCCGATGATGACAAACTGCGTGAAAAACTCCAGCGGCTTACACCGCGTTAAAGAGCGTATTAAGATATTGCGACTGGTCCTTTTCGGCGTGATGGTGGCCCTTTTTATGGGGGGGTGCGCTGCCGTTCGTCCGCCAACGCCGAGCCTTGCGCCGGTGTCGTCCGATGAGCTGCTGCAGGCTGTGAAGGTGCAGGGAGAGCGCTTTCATTCTCTGCAGGGGACGGCTGTGCTGACGGTAGCGCGTGCCGGGCGCGAGCAGAATATAAAACAGGTTCTGCTGGTACAGCGTCCAAATCAGTTGCGCGCCGAGGTCCTCGGTCTTTTCGGTCAGCCGGTCATGACCGTTGCTGCTGCCGGCGATCGTTTGTCCGCATATATTCCCGGCGAAAAGAAATTCTACACCGGTCCGGCCAGCTCGACGAATCTTTACCGGCTGGTTCGCGTGCCGATGGAGTTGCCGGATCTGGTGAGGTTCGTTTTTTATGATGTCCCCCTGCTGCCGTTTTCTTCGGGAGCCGTTCAGGTGGGCGAAGGGTATTACCGACTGCACCGACATGCGGCCGACGGCCGCCAGCAGGAGCTGAGCTTTGACAACCGGCTGCGTTTGCGACGGGTCCGGTATGTCACCGGAGAGGACGAGGTGCTGAGGGTCCGTTTTGACGATATTCGAGATGAAGACGGTTTGCCCAGGCAGGTACGTCTGGCATTACCGGCCGCCGACACGCAGATTGATCTGGAGTGGCGGGAGGTGCTCGCCGATGGGGACATCCCGGAGAGCCGTTTTCATTTGCAGCCACCGGCCGGTACGGAGGTGGAGGCCCTGCCCTGATATCCGTGGCCGCCTGTTTTCGGGAGTTGTATATTGATGCGTCTGCTTTGGATTTTATTGCTCGGGACCATACTGCTGTGGGGCTGTGATCACCAGTCCGTTGCTCCTGCAAAGGACGGTGACGGCGATCAGCCGCCCGCATACGGTGACACGCTGCTTATGGGCAGTATCGGCGAGCCGAGCAACCTGCTGCCGGTACTTGCTTCCGACAGCGCCTCCAGCGATATTCACGGGCTCGTCTATAACGGCCTGCTGCGTTATGACAAAAATCTCCAGGTCGAAGGGGATCTGGCTGAGGCGTGGGAGATCTCGCCGGATAATCTCACCATTACCTTCCATCTACGCAAGGATGTGCGTTGGCACGATGGGGAGCCGTTTACCGCCGCGGATGCCTTGTTCACCTACCGATTGCTGATCGACCCGCAGGTGCCGACCGCCTATGCCGAGCGCTACCGCCAGGTGGTCAGGGCTGAGGTTCCCGACCCCTACACATTTCGCGTCACCTATGCAAAACCGTTGGCCAGCGCTTTGGTCAGCTGGATGTTTCCCGTCCATCCCAAACACCTGCTGGAGGAAGGGGACGTAACGCAAAGCCCTCTGGTGCGGGCTCCTGTGGGAACCGGACCGTATCGCTTCGTGGAGTGGGTGCCGGGTGAAAAGGTGGTCCTGGAAGCCAATCCCGACTATTATGAAGGGAAACCTTATATTCATCGGGTTGTGTATCGGATTATTCCCGATCCTTCCACCATGTTTCTCGAACTGCGCAACGGTGGCCTCGATCTCATGTCGTTGACGCCTCTGCAGTACGTGCGACAGACCGATACACCGGCTTTTCGACGCATGTTCGCCAAATATCATTATCCGGATTTTTCCTATACCTACCTGGGGTTCAATCTGCGTCGTCCCCTGTTTAAGGATCTCCGTGTGCGCCGAGCTCTCGCTCATGCCGTAAATAAGCAGGAACTGGTGGATGGCGTGCTGCTTGGGCTGGGAGTGGCGGCGACGGGGCCGTACAAACCCGGCAGCTGGGCTTACAATCCCGACGTGCGTCGTTACCCCTATGATCCGGACCTGGCTCGCCGCATGCTTGAGGAAGCCGGCTGGAGCGACAGTGACGGCGACGGCATTCGTGAAAAGAACGGGCGGCGGTTTGCCTTCACCATCGTAACCAATCAGGGCAACGATCAGCGGATCAAGGCCGGCGAAATCATCCAGCGACGGTTTCGCGAGGTGGGGGTCGAGGTCAAGCTGCGCGTTATCGAATGGGCCTCCTTTCTCAAAGAGTTCATAAACCCTGGCAACTTCGATGCGACTATCCTTGCCTGGACTACGGTCCCCGATCCGGATGCCTATAATGTCTGGCATTCCAGCAAGACCGGTGTCGGTGAGCTGAATTTCGTCGGATTCAAAAACGCCGAGGTCGACCGATTGCTGGAGAATGGCCGGCGTACCCTCGACCGGAGCGAGCGGAAAGCCGTTTATGATCGTTTTCAGGAAATTCTGGCCGAACAGCAGCCGTATATCTTCCTGTACGTCCCCGAAGCCCTGCCCGCGGTTGCCAGGCGTTTCCACGGTATCGATCCGGCTCCCTCGGGGATCATGTATAATTTCATCCGCTGGTATGTACCCCGCGATCAGCAGAAATATCAGCGTTGATTGAGAACCTGCCATGTTAGTTCACATTGCCAAACGCCTGTTGCTGATGGTACCGCTGCTTCTGGGAATCACCCTGATTTCCTTCGTGGTCATCCATCTTGCCCCCGGGGAGCCGACCGATCTGCAGACGCAGCTCAATCCCGATGCCAGTGCCGAACTGCGGGAGCGGTTGCGTGCCCAGTACGACCTGGACAAGCCGCTGCTGGTTCAGTACGGCAAGTGGCTCGGGCGTCTGGCGCATCTCGATTTCGGCAAGTCCTTCGTTCAGGATCGCCGGCCTGTGGCGGAAAAAATCGCCGAGCGCCTGCCGGTCACCATTATGATCAATGTGCTCTCCATCGGGCTGATTCTGCTGGTCTCCGTGCCGCTTGGGATCGTTTCGGCAGTACGCCGCAACTCCCTGTTCGATCGTTTTACAACGGTCTTCGTATTCCTCGGTTTCGCCACCCCGTCATTCTGGCTGGCGCTTCTGCTTATGGATTTTCTCGGGGTGCGGCTCGGCCTGTTCCCCATTGCGGGGCTCAAGTCCCTGGGGCACGAATATCTGAGTTTCGGACGCCAGATCGCCGATGTTCTTCATCATCTTATCCTTCCCGTTTTCGTTTCGGCATTCGGCGGCCTGGCCGGGTTTTCCCGCTACATGCGGGGTAACATGCTGGAGGTGATACGGCAGGACTACATCCTCACCGCCAGAGCCAAAGGCTTGTCGGAGCGGGCGGTCATCTATCGGCACGCATTGCGCAATGCCCTGTTGCCGGTGATCACCATCCTCGGGTTGTCGGTGCCCGGGCTGATCGGTGGCAGTGTCATTTTCGAAACCATATTCGCCATTCCCGGGATGGGGAAACTGTTCTATGACGGGGTTATGATGCGCGATTACCCGCTGATTATGGGGGTGCTGGTGATCGGTGCCGTGCTCACGCTGTTGGGTAACCTCATAGCTGATGTCGCTTATGCCGCAGCCGACCCGCGCATTCGTCGGGGATAAGCGGTCCCGTCACCCGCTGGCAATGGCAAATCTTTTCTCTGATATGGGTCGAACGCATATGCGGTCGGCTTTCGCACAGAAGTGGGAGTGTGACTTGATGGGCGATAACAAAGCGAAATTGGGAGCCTTGCTGCTGGATGCAGGTCTGGTTAACGAACGTGAGCTTAAAGCTGCCTTGTGTTTTCAGAAAAACCAGCGCTGTCTGTTGGGGGCCTCCCTGGTGAGACTCGGTTTCCTTTCCGAGGAAAAACTGCTCGATTTTCTTGAACATAACCTGGATTTGCAGCGGATCGTGCTCGAAGATTTTCAGCCTGCTCAGGACGTGCTTTGCCATGTTCCCAAGGAGCGTGCCCTGGCATTTACCGTCTTTCCCGTCGAACTTATCCATTCGCATTCAGGTCCCGTGCTGCGCATGGCCATGGCCGACCCCTGCAACCTCACGGTTATCGAGGCGCTCGAATTCATGACGGGACACAATATTCAGCCGGTCCTTGCCTCGGAATCCGCCATCCATCGCGCCATTCAGAAATATTATGGGAATAAAGATGGGGACGCGCCCTGCTGCTTGATCGATGAGAAGTTGGAAAGCGACCAAAAAACGGAAGTTTACGAAAATAAAATTGATAGATTGGTTGAGCTTCTGCGAAGCAAGGGGATTTTGTCTTTTGAGGAAATTCAATGGCTCGAGAAGATTTGAATATGGATACCTCCCTCCCTTCGTCCCAAGATTCCGGATTGTTTTTGCGGCAGCTGAGACATAATCGCATGGCATTGACAGGTGCCGGCATCGTTCTGGCCATGTTCGTGTTGGCACTGCTCGCTTCCCTTGTCGGGCGGGACCCCGGAGCCATTGACGTCAGCCGTCAGTTGCTGGCACCGAGTTGGCAATTCCCGCTGGGAACCGATGATCTCGGTCGGGATGTGCTGGCCCGCATTCTTTACGGGGCGCGCATTTCCTTGATGGTAGGGTTTGTCGCTGTCGGCATTTCGACCTGTATCGGTGTCGTTATAGGGGCCGTCGCCGGTTACTATGGAGGCTGGGTCGACGGCATGGTGATGCGGTTTGTCGATATCATGTTGTGCTTTCCAAGTTTTTTTCTGATACTCGCGGTGGTGGCTTTTCTTGAACCCTCCATCTGGAATATCATGATCGTCATCGGTCTCACCAGCTGGATGGGCGTGGCAAGGCTGGTCAGGGCGGAGTTTCTGTCCTTGCGTGAACGGGACTACGTGCCGGCGGCAAAAGCTCTTGGTGCCCGCGATGGCCGGATCATTTTCCGGCATATACTGCCCAATGCCTTGTCTCCCATCCTGGTTTCCGCGACCCTCGGTGTTGCCGGTGCGATTCTCGTCGAAAGCGCTCTGTCGTTTCTCGGTATCGGAGTTCAGCCTCCGACGCCATCCTGGGGCAATATGCTCATCGCCGGCAAGCAGACCCTCGGAACCGCATGGTGGCTGTCGGTGTTTCCCGGGCTGGCTATTCTTATTACCGTACTTGGTTACAATCTTCTTGGGGAGGGGATTCGTGACGCCCTTGACCCCCGTCTCAAAGACTGAACGCAAGGATGATCGATATGCTGCAAAAGTTCGATAGAAGTTCTCTGAAATCACTGGAGCCGAAGGACCTGGTTCTGGCCCGATGCGAGGCTTTCCGCAGAAACGACTTTGAATTTGTCTTTTTCAGTTACCATGCTGATGCCCCGTTTTTGCAGGCTTTTCCCGATTGTCGCGATTATGTTCAGTATGCCGAGCAGACATTGCAGGACGCCTTCACAATCAACGCTTGCCGTGTCGCACGGGCCCGGCAGGTAGCTGCTGATGAAGTCCAGGTGCTGTTCATGATGGAAATCGAATGCGAGGGGACGGTTCAAAAAACCATGGAGCTTGCCTGTCTCAAACGCACTGAGGAGGGGTGGCGTTATCATTCCGGTGCCAAGCGTCCCCTGGAGGAATTCAGTTGTCCGATCGAGGATATCGCATTCGAGGATTTTCTGGACAGCAAGTCGTTGGTTTTCTTTTAGTCGCCGCACACCGGTTGGATGACAAGCATTGAGGTGGAATACTTATGGACACCCCTAACGCTTTACGCAGTGGCTGGGCCAGCCGGTTCGGATTCATTCTGGCGGCAACAGGCAGTGCCGTCGGCCTCGGGAATATCTGGAAGTTTCCCTACATTACCGGAATTCACGGCGGCGGAGCTTTTGTGCTGGTCTATCTGTTGTGCATTCTGCTGCTGGGATTGCCGATCATGGTTGCAGAGCTGCTCATCGGCCGCTGCGGACAACGCGACGCCATCGGTTCCTTCATGGTTCTGGAGGGGCGAAAAAGCCCTTGGCGACTGGTAGGTTGGGGGAGTGTGGCAGCTGCCTTTGTGTTGCTTTCTTTTTATTCCGTGGTGGCCGGCTGGAGTTTCGATTACGTATGCAAGGCCGCTACCGGAATTCTCCACCGGGGAAACCCCGAACAGATCAGCGGCCTTTTTGGCGAACTGACCGCTTCCGCACCGAGGCTTGTTTTCTGGCAGGCACTGTTTATTCTGACCACGGTCGGTATCGTTATCGGCGGTATCCGCGGCGGGATCGAACGCTGGAGCAAGATTCTCATGCCGGGGCTTTTCGGGTTGTTGATCCTGCTTTTTCTGCATGGCATGTTTTCCCCGGGCGGCATGCAGTCCCTCAAATTCATGTTCGTGCCGGATTTTACCAAGCTGACGTCCCGTTCGCTTCTCGATGCTTTGGGGCATGCTTTTTTCACCCTCTCTCTTGGGGCTGGGGTCATGATCACCTACGGTTCCTATCTGGATCCCGAGGCGGATTTGTTCGGACTCTCCTTCCGGATCGCCCTGCTCGACACCCTGGTAGCCATGCTGGCCTCTCTGACCATTTTTTCCGTGGTTTTTTCTGCGGGAATGCCCATAGACGGCGGCCCGGGGCTGGTGTTTAAAACTCTGCCGATTCTTTTTATGCAATTGCCGTTCGGCAAGGTGCTGGCACTCGTGTTTTTCCTGTTGCTGGCCTTTGCCGCTCTGACTTCCGCCATTTCCATGCTGGAAGTGGTGGTTGCCTATGTCATCGACGAGTGGGGGTGGCGACGGGCAAAAGCCACGTCCTTTGGCGGAGGGGCGGCCTTCCTTCTCGGCATTCCCTGCGCCTTGTCGTTCAACCTCTGGGAAGGTATCAAACTGTTGCCCGGACGCACGGTTTTTCAATCTTTCGATATGCTCGTATCTTCGTATTTGCTGCCCCTTGGAGGTCTTATGGTGTCGCTTTATGCCGGTTGGGTCTGGACGAAGGAGCGCGAGAAACCTGCATCTTGCCGGCTTGCTGACAGTGGGGTTCTGTTTGCGGTATGGCATTTCCTCGTTCGGTATCTGGCTCCGGCCGCCGTTTTGCTTGTGCTTCTCAATGAGGCGGGGCTTTTTTCCTGATCATGCCCGAGTTGCCTGAAGTAGAGACCATTCGACGCGGTATCTCACCGCATGTGCTTGAGCAGACGGTGGCTCGGGTGGTGGTGCGGCAATCGCGACTGCGATGGCCGGTTCCATCCGATCTTGAACAACGCCTGGTCGGCAAAAAAATCGTCGAGGTCGGCAGGCGGGCCAAGTATCTTCTGCTGCGAATCGGCGACGGATGGCTGCTGATTCATCTCGGAATGAGCGGTTCCCTGCGGATCGTAGAGGGAGCAACCGAAGCCGGCCGGCACGATCATATCGATATCGTCTTTGTCAACGGTCGCTGCCTGCGTTTGAACGACCCGCGACGTTTCGGTGCCATGCTGTGGGTGGGGCGCCACCCGGACAGGCATCCTTTGCTGGCTCGTCTTGGCCCGGAACCTTTTTCCGACGATTTTGACGGTGCCATGCTTTACGACAAATCCCGGGGACGCCGGCTGGCGGTCAAAAATTTCATCATGGATCAGCGCGTCGTGGTCGGCATAGGGAACATTTATGCCAGCGAAGCCCTGTTTCGAGCCGGTATCCATCCGGCACGGGCGGCCGGGCATATTTCCCTGGCCCGGTACGTCGATGTGGTACATGCGGTTAGAGAAGTGCTAGGCGAAGCTATTGAAGCGGGTGGTACGACATTGCGCGATTTTACCGACGAAAACGGCCGTCCCGGTTATTTCCGCCAGCAGTTGCTGGTTTACGGGCGGGAAGGACAACCTTGCGGGAGCTGCGGGCGTCCCATCCGCTGCAAGACTATCGGCCAGCGCAGCAGCTACTTTTGTGCCCATTGCCAGCGTTGATCTGGAATGCGCGGTTTTGGCACAGGCGCGGGGGAGCGAATTATTATTCCACAGGTTATTCCAGAAACGGACGGCGTTGAGAGCGCGCCGCAGGGGAGGCGGTTTTGAAGAATTTTCGATTTACCATGCCTTATAGAGTGCGTATTGCCGATATCAATTACGGCGGTCATGTGTCCAATGCTGCTGTTTTGAGCTTTTTTCAGGATGCCCGTATCGGCTATTTCGCCGCATTGGGCGACTTCAGCGAATTGGATATCGGGGGATGCGGGATCATTTTGCCCGAAGCCCAGGTCCAATACCGGGCAGAAATGTTTCTCAATGATGAGTTACTTATCGGTGCCCGTGCGGAGCGGTTGAAAAACTCGTCTTTTGTCATGACTTATCGCATCGAGCGGCATGGAACCGTGACTGCCGAGGGCAGCACGGCATTGGTCGCCTTCGATTACGAGAAACGCCGCCCGTGTCGTTTGCCCCAGGCTTTCCGGGAAGCCGTAGCTGCTCATGAAGGTACGGAGGACGAAACCGGCGAATAAAAGGAGAAACAGCATGAATGATTTTCGAATCTGTCCTCGTTGCAATTACGGACGCGGATTTCACGTTGCATTTCATGAAACCGACGATGGCCTCTGCATTATGTTGATCTGCCCGGATTGTGGCCAGTCCTACATCCCGGGCTGGACCGTCGATATAAGCGGCGGGCATGTCAAGGAAGGCCCGGTTTTTCCCATGCGCGAGGAAAAAAGCACGGATTGAATCCGTTTACGTCGGGCTCAATAGTTGACAAAATTAATCAGGCATGTTATCCCTAGCCCAACTGCATCCTTTTACGATACCGGCAAGGGGGCTTTGGTGCTACAGATCTTGAAAGAGGACATCCGAACGGTTTTCGAGCGGGATCCTGCCGTACGCAGCATACCTGAAATCATTTTCTGTTATCCGGGATTTCATGCTCTGTTGATCTACAGGCTTGCACATGCCTTTTGGGTTCGCAAATGCCGCTTCCTTGCCCGTCTGATATCCCACTTTGGCCGCGTCACGACCGGGATAGAAATCCATCCGGGAGCTCGTATCGGGCGCAGGTTTTTCATCGATCACGGTATGGGAGTAGTCATTGGCGAAACCGCCGAAATCGGTGACGACTGTACTCTCTACCACGGCGTGACCCTGGGAGGAACCTCCTGGGCCAAGGAAAAACGCCATCCCACCCTCGGGAACAACATCGTCGTCGGTGCCGGAGCCAAAGTCCTCGGTCCGTTCCGGGTCGGCGATAACAGCAAAATCGGTGCGAATTCGGTGGTAGTCCGTGCTGTTCCCGACAATTCCACTGTGGTTGGTATTCCCGGACGGGTAGTGTATGCCAACGGGGAACGGGTAGGGAGTCAGATCGACCTGGAGCATGGCCAATTGCCCGACCCCGAAGGCAAGGCCATGTCCTGCATGTTCGATCAATTGCATGCCCTCGAACGACGCGTCAGAGAACTGGAAGCAAAGAAAACATCCGATGAGGGCTCCAGCAAGGAAGAAGAGGTTGTCTGAACCATGCGCTTGTCCAACAAAGCACAATATGCAGTGCGGGCCATGGTCCGCCTCAGTCTGGAAAGTCCCGATGCTCCCGTTTCGAGTAAAACCATTGCCGACCTGGAAGGCATTTCCCTGACTTTTCTGGAACAGATTTTTTCCAAATTGCGACGCGGCAACATTGTACAGAGCGTGCGCGGTCCCGGCGGAGGCTTCGTCTTGGCACGCCCTGCGGAAAATATCCGGGTGGATGAAATCATCGAAAGCGTGGAAGAGCCTCTTATGCCCGTTTCCTGCATGGATGAACAGGGGAAATGTCAATGCGATGAACTGTGTTTCACACATATGGTCTGGGCAGGGCTCGGGCAGCGTATAAAAAAATTTCTGGCGTCGATTACCCTGGCGGAGTTGTCCAGGGATGCATCGATGATCCGGCAAGACACCCGACAGCAGCGGGATATTTGAAAGTGTTACTGGGAGGAACAGAAGTGAAACGGATTTATATGGACAACAATGCCACCACCGCCGTGCGACCGGAGGTGATGGAAGCCATGCTGCCTTTTTTCAGGGAGCATTTCGGCAACCCGTCAAGCGTTCATTGGGCGGGCAGGGAAACGGGCGCGGCGCTCGAAGCGGCCCGGGAGAAGGTGGCCAGGTTGATTAACTGTGATCCCGCAGAGATCGTCTTTACATCCTGCGGCAGCGAGGGTGACAATCTTGCCATCAAGGGAGTGGCGGACGCCCGGCGTGATCGCGGCAATCATATCATTACGACAGAGGTCGAACATCCCGCCGTATTGGCTGCCTGCAAGTTTCTTGAGAAGCAGGGTTTCGAGGTGACCTACCTGCCTGTGGATGAGCAGGGAATGCTCGATGTCGACGCTCTCGAGGCCGCCATTACGGATAAAACCATCCTGATTTCCGTCATGTGGGCCAACAACGAAACCGGCACGCTGTTTCCCATCGAGCAGATCGGGGCCGTGGCCCGGAAGCATAAGATTTGTTTCCATACCGATGCGGTTCAGGCTATCGGTCGGGTACCGGTTGACGTGGAGAAGGCCCAGCTCGATCTGCTGGCCATCTCCGGGCATAAGATCGGCGCTCCCAAGGGGGTCGGCGCTCTCTATGTACGCAAGGGCGTAAGGCTGACACCTCTGATCCATGGGGGGCATCAGGAGCGTAATCGCAGGGCCGGTACCCACAATCTGCCGGGAATTGTCGGATTGGGAACCGCTTGTGAAATGGCCTCCGCCGATCTGCAGAATACGGCGGATCGTCTTCGTCGTCTGCGAGATCGTCTGGAGCAGGGGTTGCTGGCGGCCATTCCGGAAAGTCAGGTCAACGGTCATCCTTCCCAGCGTCTGCCCAATACGCTCAACATCAGTTTCAACTACATCGAAGGAGAGGCGGTACTGCTGTTTCTCGATATGCAGGGAATCGCCGCTTCTTCCGGTTCGGCCTGCATGTCCGATTCCTTCGGGCAGTCTCATGTCATCGATGCCATGGGGGTCGATCCGATGATGGCCAATTCCGCCATTCGTTTCGGTCTGGGCTACGACAATTCCGAAGCCGACGTCGACCAGGTACTTGAAATCCTGCCGGGTATTGTCAAGAAGCTCCGGGATATGAGCCCCTTTTACCACGAACGGGGTGCAGCGAAACTTACGGCGAATTCCTGAATTTAACGCAATCAACTGCCCAGCGCGGGGCTGATGCACTGCTTTATGAAAAGGAGTTATTATGTATTCGGATAAAGTTATCGATCATTTCACCAATCCCCGGAACGTCGGGGAGATTGAAAATGCCGACGGGGTCGGCGAAAAAGTCAGTTCCTCCTGCGGCGACCGCATGAAGGTTTTCCTCAAGGTGGAAGACGGCATCATAAAAGATATCAAGTTCCAGACCTACGGCTGTGGGGCGGCTATCGCCTCGTCGTCCATGATGTCCGAAATGGTTGTCGGTAAAACTCTGCAGGAAGCTCTCGACCTGACCAACGATCAGGTTGCCGATGCCCTTGGCGGTTTGCCGGCTCCCAAGTTGCACTGTTCCAATCTGGCTGCCGATGCGCTGCACGAAGCGATAAAGAATTATCAGGCGGCCGAGGCCTGATACACCGTATATTTCGAGCAAGCGTCAAGGGGCCATCCGTTAACGCGGGTGGCCCTTTGATTATGAGCGGGGGAGTGCGATTCCCATCAGATGGGAGAGTCGGCCTTATCCCGACTGAAGGTAAACCATGGTAAAAGATAAAAAACATATCGTTGTGGCCATGAGCGGTGGGGTCGATTCCACAGTGGCCGCGGCGTTGCTTCTCGCCGAGGGGTATCAGGTGTCCGGTCTGACCATGCGGGTCTGGGATGTCGAACCTCTCGATGAAGGACAGGAACCTCCCCACATTATGGATGCCCGCAGGGTCGCGTCCGATCTCGGTATTCCGCTGCATGTGGTCGATTTGCGCAAAGAATTCCGTCAGCAAGTCGTCGCGCCCTTCTGCGACGAGTATCTGGCCGGACGCACCCCCAATCCCTGCGTCCTTTGCAATCGTGTATTCAAGTTTCGTCGATTGCTGGAGGAGGTCGAACACCTCGGTGCCGATGCTCTGGCTACCGGGCACTATGCCCGCATTGTCGAAGATGGTGGTCTGCGCATTCTTGCCAAGGGGAGCAACCGTCACAAGGACCAGAGTTATTTCCTTTTTACCCTGACTCAGCAGCAGTTGCAGCGGGTGATTTTCCCACTGGGAGAAATGGATAAAAACGAGGTCCGGGCCAAGGCCGAGAGTCTTGGGCTGCACGTTGCGCAAAAAGGCGACAGTCAGGATATCTGCTTTATACCGGACGGCAATTATATCGATTTTCTGGAGAGACACTCCGATGTGACCGGGACAGAAGGTGCCATTGTACATGTGTCCGGCAAGGTGATCGGCAGACATCGCGGAGCCCATCGCTATACCATCGGACAGCGACGGGGATTGGGCATCGCCTGGCCCGAGCCCCTGTATGTCGTGGCTATCGACGCCGTCAGCCGTGAGGTGGTCGTCGGAGAAAAGGACCATCTGCTAGTCGACCGGTTGGTAACGACCGGAACCAACTGGATCGTTCCCGAACCGCAAGAGCCGCTGCGTGCGCGATGTCGCATCCGTTATCGCCATCAGGAAGCACTTTGCAGTCTGGTGGTACTCGACTCCGAACGGGTGGAGGTGCGTTTTGACGAACCGCAGACAGGCGTCAGTCCGGGACAGGCGGCCGTTTTTTATGATGACGACCGGGTATTGGGCGGGGGCTGGATTGCATGAAAGGCACTTTCGCGATTGTCACACTCGGGTGTAAAACCAATCAGTTCGAGTCTGCGGCCATGGCTGAAAAGCTGGAGCAGGCCGGCTATCGACGGATCGATTACGGTGAGGGTGCGGAACTGGTCATTGTCAATACCTGTACCGTGACGGCGGCAACCGACAGCCAGTCGCGGAATCTCATACGCCGGGCCCGTCGGCTTCATCCGAACTGCAGAGTGGTCGTTACGGGTTGTTATGCCCAGATCGATCCGTCCGCCCTCGAAAGTCTGCCCGGTGTCGATCTGGTCCTCGGCAACGAAGAAAAGGCCGATCTGCTGAAGTGTCTTGAAGGCGATGGGCCGAAAATACGGGTAAGCGATATCCGGCAGGCCCGCGGCGTAACCTTCGATCTGCATACTTTCGGCAGCCGCAGCCGCGCCTTCATGCAGATTCAGAATGGCTGCAACGCTTATTGTTCCTACTGCATCATTCCTCATGCCAGGGGGCCCAGTCGTTCCGCCGAGCCGCAGCAGGTGGTCGAACAGGTTCGCACTTTCTGCGCCGCCGGGTTTCCCGAAATCGTCCTGACCGGGATTCATATCGGCGGTTATGGCAACGACCTGCAAACGCCGATCACGTTGGCGGACCTGGTGGGTAGATTGATTCAGGAGACGGAGGTAAGGCGTTTGCGTCTCGGATCCATCGAGCCTCAGGAATTATCCGAAGAACTTATCGAACTGGTCGCACGGTCGGAGCGTCTCTGCCCCCATTTCCATATTCCTCTGCAGGCGGGGGACGACGGTGTGCTCAAAGCCATGAACCGGCACTATTCGGTGGTTTATTTCCGCAACCTGGTTGAGCGTATTAAAGCGCGGATCCCCGATGCCGCCATCGGACTGGACGTTATAACCGGTTTTCCCGGAGAGAGCGAACAGGCATTTGCCAACACCATGAAGCTGGTGGAGGAACTGCCCGTGACGCACCTGCATGTGTTTCCTTTCAGCCGGCGTCCCGGGACGCCCGCCGCTTCCATGCCCAAGCAGGTGCCCGGCCATATCGCCCGCCACCGCGCTGCCGAACTGCGCGCCCTCGGCGAGGTCAAGCAGAGGGAGTTCGCCCGCCGATTTATCGGTCGCAAACTGGATGTGGTGGTCGAAGGAAACGCTCGTGACGGATGGCGCAACGGATTGAGCGTTCATTACCTTCCCGTATCGTTGGTCGCGGACGCTGATCTGACAGGACGGTTGGTGTCGGTGCATATTGAAGACCGTCGCGAGGGAGGCCTTATCGGCAGGATCTCCGAATAAATGAAACAGAGCGTTTTTTGCAAAAAAAAGCCCCTCTCGGAGGGGCTTTTCTTATTGAACGCTATTTTTCAGATACACTGCTGGCGGTTCTCTGCATACTGACGGTGACTGAGGATCGGCTGATACCGTAATGCTCGGCAATTTCCTTTTTGCTGCAACCCAGTGCTTCATAATCCCTGACCCGTTCCTCTATTTTCTGTTCTAAAACAACGAGATCCACCTGTTTCACCTGAAGCCTTTAACGATGTTGGCAAGGTCAACTACGGACCTTGCCAAGCGATCACGCATGGTCATCACAAATACATCCTCGTTCCGAACAAAATCCAAAGCCTTTTGCAATTCTGGCCGATCTTTCGCGGTAGCTCCAGATGCCTTTTCGGAATAGATTCGCTCACAGTTGGCTAGACGGTCCATTTGCACATCGAGTTTTTGGCCCCTTGAACTGGCTCTGGTCTTGATCATCAGACGGGATCCCCCGCAAAACAGGGGTTGTGAGAACCTTTAAGTAAGCCCTGCCAGCCCCGGCCGAAAAGAAAGGAAACTAACTTTTGAGACAATTAATTCTTTGACATGCTGGGTGTTCTTCGGGATATTGGTGATGCTTAAAAAGGTGGTGTTTTGGGGCGAACCGAGAAATAGGGGGAGTCTCCCCAATTCCTCCCTTTATGGTATGAAGATCCCAACAAGGAGATAGCATGCCCGATCCTTCATATTTGACTTTGCATGTTTCCTCTGCCGACGGTGCTTCCCTCCGGGCCATCTCGGACCTTCCCATTGCCGTCGCCGTGGCAGACAAAGACCGAACCCTTCTACACGCCAACCAGTCCTTTTGCGATTACCTCGGCTACTTGCCCGGCGAACTACAGGGCAAGAGCGTCGATGCGATTACCCATCCAGACGATCTAGATCAAACAACCTCCGTTTTTCATCTTCTGCAGTTTTGTGAGGAGTCGTCCCATACCTATGAAAAGCGCTACGTTTGTAAAAACGGGTCGGTTGTCTGGTGTCTCACCACGGTCACTCGGGTGGCCGCCGATGCGACTACCCATTCGCCCTTATTCCTCGGTTTCATCCACGATATCTCTCCCCAGAAACATACCGAAGAAAAGCTACGTGCAGCCAAACTCTTATATGAAGCCTTGGTGGAGAATCTAGGGGTTGGGCTGGCCCTGATCGACAGGGACCATCGCATCAAGATGGTTAATTCATCTTTGGCCAGCTTGTTTGAAAAAAGCCCAGAGTACTTCTCCGGCAAAAACTGTTTTCAGGAATTTGAAGGGAGGCCGTCCATCTGCCCTCATTGTCCCGGGGTGCAGGCCATGGCCAGTGGACAACCCCACACGGTGATTACTGAAGGTGTCCGTGACAATGGGCATACGTTCAAGATGCAACTCAAGGCGTTCCCCGTCTTCGACGAGGAAGGTGTATGCACCGGGTTTGTGGAACTGGCCGCAGATATGACGTCTCACCTTCAGATGGAGATGGCCTTAGAAGAAAGCGAAGAACGTTTTAAGGCGCTGGCTGAGACAGCCCCCATAGGTATTTTTGAAGTCAGTCCAGAAGGCCATAACACCTACTGTAACCCGGCCTGGATGCGCATGACCGGGTTGACGGCCGAAGAGAGTCTGGGGCTGGGGTGGACCGCCACCATTCCGCCCGAGGAACGTGAACGTGTTGTGAAGAGTTGGCAGAGCGACAGACAGCCACGGGGGCCCTGGCAAAAGGAGCGTCGTCTCCTGCACCGTAATGGCGAGATGCGGTGGGTACAAGCGTCCGCCGTACCTGTCTACGACTCAAGGGGCAACCTGATACGCTATGTCGGCTCAATCGTCGATCTGACCGAGCAGAAACAGGCCATGGAAAAGCTCATAGATAGTGAGAAGAGATTCCGCAGCATTTTTGAAAAATCCGGCGTCGGGATGAATATAATCGCAAGGGATGGACGGATAATGGATGCTAACCCCGTTTTGTGCTCCCTGCTCGGATACTCGCTGGACGAATTAAAAGCTAGCAATGTTCAGCGATTGTTTCATCCCGATGATGCCGATCAGCCATGCCAATTGCTGGCGGCTATCGGCAACAACGAATCCCGAGCTACCTTTGTAAGACGTTTTTTGCGAAAGGACGGTGCGACTGTTTGGGCGGAGGTAACCGGCGTCTGGATTCCCGGCGGTTCGGATGGACAAGGCTTCGGCGTTGGCATCATCCAGGATATTACGGACAAAAAGGAAACCCAGGCGCATCTGGAGTACTTAGCCTATCATGATGAACTGACCGGACTGCCCAACCGCACGCTGTTGCTGGATCGTTTAAAACAATCGCTGCATTACGCCAGTCGCTCCGGCCGCCTGGTGGCTGTGGCATTGCTGAACATAGACCGCTTTAAGTCGATTGTCGATACCCTTGGCCATACTTCAGGCGACCAGTTGCTGTGTGCTATAGCCAAACACCTGGAACAGGCCGTGCGAGAGGGAGATACCGTGGCCCGAATGGGAGGGGACGAGTTCGCTATACTTTTGACGGATATAGCAGATGAGGATGACGTGCGCCTGGTGGCCAACAAAATTCTGCGCCACCTGAGCAAACCCTTCGAGATCGACGCACGCAAGATTATTCCGACCGCCAGCCTCGGCATCAGCCTTTACCCCAGAGACAGCGACGATGTTGAGAACCTTCTCCGTCACGCCGACCTCGCCCTGGGGCGGGCAAAAAAGGGCGGAGGCAACCTGGTTGCATTTTATTCCCCCGCGATGAACCTGCGAGCCCAATACACTCTGGAACTCGAAACCGGCCTGCGTCAAGCCCTCAGTAAGCAAGAGTTTCGCCTTCATTACCAACCCAAGGTCAGCCTGAAAAATGGCCGGATTATGGGTTGTGAGGCTTTGATTCGCTGGGATCACCCGCAACGAGGAATGGTCCCGCCGGCCGAATTCATCCCTTTAGCCGAGGAGACGGGGCTGATCGTTCCGATCGGCGATTGGGTGATGAGAGAGGCCTGCCGACAGAACAAGGCTTGGCAGGATGCGGGTTTACCGGCTCAACGGATCGCGGTAAACCTCTCTGCGCGACAGTTTCACAAAAACGGGCTGGCAACAAGGATCCGGAAGGTCCTAATGGAAGCGGGGTTGCAACCTCATTTGTTGGAGTTGGAACTGACCGAAAGCATGCTTATGGGTGATCCCGACCAAGCGGTCTCCATCATGGCCGAGCTCAAACAACTAGGGGTGCATCTTTCTCTGGACGATTTCGGCACTGGTTATTCCAGCTTGGCATACTTGAGTCGTTTCCCTATCGACTGCCTGAAGATTGACCGATCCTTCATCAACAACATCACCACCGATCCAGATGCGGCAATGATCGCCAACTCGATCATTGATCTAGCCCATCGCATGCGGCTCAAGGTTGTGGCTGAAGGCGTCGAAACAGAAGCGCAACTGGGTTATCTCAAACAAAATAGTTGCGACGAAATACAGGGGTTTTATTTTAGCGAACCTGTATCCGGAAAGACTTTTGCGGCCCTATTGCATGAGGGTAAGTCCTTAAATGGTGCTGCAGAAGCTCCTGATAAACCCACGGTACTCATTGTGGATGATGAGCCACATATCCTCTCCGCCTTGCAAAGACTCCTGCTCGAAGACGACTATCGGGTGTTTACGGCAGGGTCTCCTCTGGAGGGTTTTGAAATTCTTGCCAAAAATGAAGTACAGGTCTTGATCAGCGATCAGCACATGCCGAACATGCGCGGTACTGAGTTTCTTAAGAGAGTTAAGGTGATGTATCCCAACACGGTGCGCCTGATTCTTTCAGGGTTTGCCGACCTTCCGACTGTGATGGAGTCAATCAATGAATGTATGCCCTTTAGATCTCTGACAAAACCATGGGATAATAACTACCTTCGGGAGCAAATACGTGAAGCCATTGATTTTCATACAACGCACGAGTTCTAAAACATAGAAACCCCTTTCGGGCCACCAGGGGGTCTTCTCATATTGCACTATTTCCAAAACGCCGAACACCCCAACCAGGTTTCTAATGTTTTGGGGTGTCTTGCATTATGTTCTAAAGTCAGTTCTGGATCATCTGGGATTTATCAGACGGTTTCCAGGGCCCCAAGGGTGGATGCTTTTCGGCAATAACTGGAAGACGGGTTTACTTCAGAGCAGGTGGGTGATTTGGAAGACAATAAAGCACTGTTGGGACTGGCGCGTTCGCCTGATGATTACCACAAGGCCATATTATGCCCTCGGAAATGTTTTCATACAAAAAATGACCTCCCATGTATCGGAAGGTCATTTTTTATGCTGTCCCTACAGTATGAAAACATTTGCTCCCATAGCCATCCGATTGAACTAACTAACGAATGAATTCATACAGTTTTGCCCCGGTTATCTTTCGGGAGCTTTTTTTGTTCGATCAGGGTGCAGGATGCTTAGATGCGGATGAACTTGTCGCTCTTCACGCCACATTTGGGGCAGATTTTGGGAGGCGCGTCGCCTTCATGTTTGAGTCCACAAACGGTACATTGCCAGGTTTTGGTGTTCGGCATAACAAGTTTCTCCCTTGGTTAGAGGTTCTGAAGCTTCCCACTCTCGAAAACGTTTTTTATATATAACCTTCAAGGTTATATATGTCAAGGGTAAACCGGGGCCGTGTCTTTTTTCAGGTGAGCCGGGAAAGCACGCGGGCAGCGGTCTGCCGCAAGAGAGCGGGGCGGTCGCTCATCAGGCCGTCCACGCCCATGCTTAAAAGGCGCTCCATGTCCGAGGTTTCATTGACTGTCCAGACATGCATTTCCAGGCCGAGGGCATGTGCTGCTGCGACGGTCTGGGGTGTAACCAGGTTTTTCCCTTCATACGTCTCGGGAATCTGCAGGGCCTGCGCCGGCGGATGGTAATCCTCGCGTCCGCCGGATTGCAGCCAGGCGAAAAAGGTGACCAGCTCCCCGTAGCTGAAGCTGGTGGGAATCTGGAGTGGCTTGCATAAGGGCCGCAGGCGGTTCATGACCGTATCGTTTTCGGCGGCCAGCAGAACCTGAGCGGTCCTTCCTGTTCGCTGGATAAGCTCCAGCACAGCCCTTTCCATGGCCGGCATCTGCTGCTTTATCTCAATATTGAACAAAGCCTCGGGAAAGGCCTGAAAAACCTCCTCCAGGGTCGGCACCTTGATGCCGCGCCCGCGATGGGGATAGGTTTGCCCATCGTCAGGGGTGAAAGTGGCTCCCGCATCGCAGTTTTGCAAATCCGTCAGACTCAGGTCGGTTACAGGCCGATTCACCCCGCAGGTGCGCAACAAGGTTTCGTCATGGATGACGACAACCTGACCGTCTTTGCAGGTTCGTATGTCGAGTTCCAGGTAGGGGGTGCCGGAGGTCAGGGCATCGGCGAAAGCTGGCAGGGTGTTTTCCGGATAATCGAACGAATTTCCGCGATGTCCGAACAACCGAGGTTGTGGCGGATCGAAAAAAACCGATTTCATGAAATTTTCTCCAGTGCAATGCGGCGCCCGCGTTCCACGTTGACAGTGAGGAGCAGTCCGATCCCGGCAACAAAGAAGATTCCCAGACCGAGAATCGCCAAACGGTTGGAGCCGGTCAGCTGGGCCAACAGGCCGAAAGACAGGGGGCCGAGAATGGCGGCGAACTTACCGCTGACGGCATAGAAACTGTAGAACTCGGCATTCTTTCCGACCGGAAGCAGGCTGCCGTAAAGAGATCGGCTTATGGCCTGGCTGCCGCCGAGAACCAGGGCGACAACCAGGCCCATGAGCCAGAACTGCCAGGCATATTGCATGTCGTAAGCATACAAGGTGATCGCAAGAAACAGACACAGAGACAGCAACAGGGCTTTTCTGGAGCCCCGGGATTGAGCGAATCTGCCGAACAGCAAGGCACCCGGCATGGCGACGAACTGGATCATGAGAAAACAGCCGAGAATGCTGGTTGTGCCAAGGCCCAGTTCGTCTTTGCCGAAAATGGCGGCTACGGCGATAACGGTTTGAATGCCGTCGTTGTAAAACAGGTAAGCCAGTAAAAAACGCAGCAGGTCGGGGTAGTGCGGCAGTTCCTTCCAGACCTGCCACAAGACTTTAGGACCTGTGAGGCCCGCGGATTTTGCCAGTGGCGGAGGGATCATTTCCTCGCGCAGGAAAAAAAAGGTCGGCAGGGAAAAAAACAGCCACCACAGGCCGGTCAGGAAAAAACCGAGGCGGGTAGCCTGGGCGGAAGAGGCAAGTCCGGCCAGGCCCGGGTGCCGGATCAGCACAAAGGTCAGCAGCAGCATCAGGCCGCCGCCGATATAACCCAGAGCGAAGCCGCGCGCCGACAGGCGATCCATTTCCGGTCCTCGGGCCAGGGCGGGCAAAAAAGCATTGTAAAAGATGTTGGCCGCGGCAAAGCAGGCATTGGCCAGCATGAACAGGCCGGCCGCAAGCAGATAGCGACCGGGGCCGGCCAGGGCCAGCAGGCAGGTGGTGCAGGCGCCGGTCACGCAGAGGATGATCAGCCAGCGTCGCCGGCGGCGCGTGCGGTCGGCAAGGGCCCCAAGAACGGGCGCGGTCAGAGCCACCAGTATCATCGATCCCGCCACCGCATAACTCCACAGGGCCGTGGCGCTGAGCGGTCCGCCGAGAATCGGCAGGATCACTCCCTCATCGGGCACCAGAGTGGCGAAATAGACGGGCAGTACCGCCGCCAGAATAACCGTAGCGAAGGCCGAATTGGCCCAATCGTACATGCACCAGCCGAACCAGGCCCGCCGGCGCGATGGAAGGGGATTATTTCCAGAGGCGTCTGGCATGTCATCGTTTCCCTGATCGAGGGTGGATGGTCGTCGCACAGCGGACGGACCATGAGACCTGCCGGACTCTCAAGTCCCGCAGGTCTCATATCGTCACTTCTGGTTTTCGCGGCGCATGTGCTGCACGTACGCACAATTTTCGGGCAGCCAGTCCGCTTCGCGTACCACTTCCGGGGTCAATTTGATGCAGCCTTCGCCGACATCGAACCTCTTGTGGTAGACCTTGCAGCGGCGGGTTGCCACATCCAGAAACCGGCATGGGATATTGCTGGTATAAAGGCGGCCGTGCTTGTCGGGCAGCTTTTCGAAGCAGCATTCGCCGCATTGCTGACAGATGTTTTCCCAGTCCGGCATGGTTGTCTTTGCGTCAGGCACATTCGGAATAGCCACAGGCATGGCAGACGCAGCATCCCCCTTCGTGTTCGACGGGGCCGCCGCATTCCGGACAGGCTCCGCCGCCGTTGTTCACGGGTTTGACTTCAGGGTCCTCGTCGGTTTCCGTATGCATGTGCATCTGGATGGCCCTCGCCACCGCATCGGCGCAGGAGGTCACCCGGTTTTGGCCGAACCCGGCGGGTTTGTGGCATGTAATGCCGATCAATTGCTTGACGACCTGGCGAGCCTGTACTCCGCTGCGCCAGGCCAGGGATACCAGCCTGCCGATGGCTTCGCACTGGCTGGCGGCGCAACCTCCGGCTTTGCCCATGGTGGTAAACAATTCGAACAGGCCGGTGTTGTCCTGGTTGATGGTGACATACAACGGGCCGCAGCCGGTGGACATCTGGTAGGTCTTGCCGACCAGGGCCCGCGGACGGTCTCGCTTGTGGCCGGTTTTGCCCGATTCGATACGAACCGTGTTCTCCTCAGGTTTTTCCTCTGCCTTGGCGACGGAGAGTACCTGCATGTCTCGCGAACCATCCCGGTAGATGGTCACGCCTTTACAACCTTCCATGTAGGCCAGGCGGTACACCTCGGCCACCTCCTCGCGGGTCGCCGCACGCGGAAAATTGACCGTTTTGGATACCGCATTATCGGTATGTTTCTGGAAAGCAGCCTGCATGTGAATATGGTCTTCCGGCGTGATGTCGTGGGCGGTCACGAACAGGCGTCGCACTTTTTCGGGGATCTCTTCAAAGCTTTGAATGGTACCCTTTTCGGCGATGGCCTTCATCAGTTCGGGGGTGTAAAACCCTTCCTTGCGGGCCATGGCTTCGAACAGGGGGTGAACTTCCACCAGCACGTCGTTGTCCATCACCTGGCGGACGTAGGAGACGGCAAAAATCGGTTCGACGCCACTGGAGGTGTTGGCGATGATGGAGATGGTGCCGGTCGGGGCGATGGTGGTGCAGGTGGCGTTGCGCAGCGGCGGTTCACCGGCCTGATCGTAGCGGCATCCGGGGAAGTTGGGGAAGGCCCCGCGCTCTTCGGCCAGATTGCGGGAGATGCTGCGAGCCTTGTCGGTGATGAAACGCATCAGCTTGTCGGCCAGTTCTATAGCCTGGCTGCTGTTGTAAGGCAGGCCGAGGTGGATCAGCATGTCGGCCCAGCCCATGATGCCGAGTCCGATCTTGCGGTTGGACAGGGTCGTTTCCTCGATCTGGGGCAGAGGGTAGCGGTTTATCTGGATCACGTTGTCGAGAAAACGTACCGCCATGGCCACGGTGGCGCTCAGTTTGTTCCAATCCACCTGGCCATCGTCCGAGACCATGCGCGACAGGTTGATGGAGCCGAGATTGCACGATTCGTAGGGCAGCAGCGGCTGTTCGCCACAGGGATTGGTTGCCTCGATCTCGCCGACATGGGGAGTCGGGTTGTCGCGATTGAGGCGATCTAGGAAAATGATGCCCGGTTCGCCGCTGGTCCAGGCCATGTCGACGATGCGTTCGAAGACCTTGCGGGCATCGAGTTTTTTGATCGGTTCGCCGGTGCGCGGATTGATCAGATCGTATTCGGCCCCGGCTTCCACGGCCTGCATGAAAGCTTCCGTCAGGCCGACGGACAGGTTGAAGTTGGTCAAAACCGTGAGGTCTTTCTTGACCATGATGAAATCCATGATATCCGGATGATCGACCCGCAGAATGCCCATATTGGCCCCTCGCCGGGTGCCGCCCTGCTTTATGGTTTCGGTAGCGGCGTCGAATACTTTCATGAAGGAAATGGGGCCCGACGAAACACCCTTGGTGGAGAGCACCACATCGTTGGCCGGACGAATGCGTGAAAAGGAAAAACCGGTACCGCCGCCACTCTTGTGGATCAGCGCCGTCTGCTTGATCGCTTCGAAAATGCTTTCCATGGAATCGTCAACCGGCAGGACAAAGCAGGCCGACAACTGCCCGAGTTCGCGACCTGCGTTCATCAGGGTGGGGGAGTTCGGCAAAAACTCCAGGCGCGTCATGGCGTCGTAAAATTCGTCCGCCAGCGAGGCGACATCCACCTGTGATTCGAACAGGTTTTCCGCTCCGGCCACGGCTTCGGCGACGCGTCGAAACATGTCCGCCGGGTCTTCGAGGATATGGCCTTCCTGATTGCGTTTGAGATAACGGCGCTTGAGTACGGTCAGGGCGTTTCGGCTCAGCAGGGATTCAAGATCCGCGGTGGTCATCATGGTGTATATCCTTTGCAATTCATGGCTTGTGGTCTGCATACGCTTTGCGAGGTTTGGACAATATCATGTATTGTGACCGCCTTTAAACCACAATATCTTGGGTTGTGTCAAGGAGCCTTTGCCATTTTGCAGATGGCGGCCGTGATCTGGCAGTAAGGATGCAACCCAAGGCGCCGCACCACAATATTTCTTCTATAATGAATTTTACCTGCAAGGATCTGTTGTTGTACAATATCCCATTCGAAGATTGGTTTCGATGCCGCCCGCAGGCAGACTATAAAGGGGTTGCCAAGCCGCTTGCCTGGTGGTAGTTTCACACGACTTTTCCAACTGTCCGGATTTTTCTGCGGACCTTGTCGGAAGCATGACATGCTTTCGGGAAAGCTGTGATGTGGCTTCGATTTCCATCTGTTGCCGAGAGGTTTTGACATATTGAAGGGAGCACCATGAAAAAGGTCTTCGTCCTCGATACCAATGTTCTGCTGCACGATCCTCAGGCCCTGCTCCGCTTTAAGGACAACGACGTGGTGATTCCCATCACGGTTGTCGAAGAAATCGACACTTTCAAGAAGGACCTCAGCGAAACCGGGCGTAACGCCCGGGAAGTTTCCCGGTTGCTTGACAGTTTTCGCGCCAAGGCCCATCTTATCGACGGTGTGGATCTTGGCGAAGGCGGTTTTCTGCGTGTTCTGATATATACCGAACAGCTCATGAAGCGCATGCCGCCCGAATTGCGCGCGGACCGTGGCGATAATCGCATTCTTGCGGTCGCCCTGCAGTTGAAGGAAGAAAGCCAATGTCCCGTGGTGTTCGTCACCAAGGACACCAATCTGCGCATCAAGGCCGATGCCGTCGGCATCGATGCCCAGGATTACGAATCGGACAAGGTCTCCATCGAAGAACTCTACTCCGGCATGGCGGAGATCGTATTGCCCCGGGAGCAGGTCGACCGGTTCTACGGACAGGGCTACATCGAAATTGACGAGGAGCTTTACGACAACCAGTGCCTGACCCTGATCGACGAAGGGAATGCCTCCCATACCGCCGTCGGTCGTTATGAAGCGGCTTTGGGGCGCGTGGTTCCTCTTATTAAAACGCCCAAGGAGGGATTGTGGGGCATCACTCCGCGCAACCGCGAGCAGCAGTTTGCCATCGACCTTCTGCTCAACGACGACATTCAGCTGGTAACGCTGGTCGGCAAAGCCGGCACCGGCAAAACCTTGCTGGCCATTGCCGCCGGATTGACCAAATCCGCGGATGAGGGCGGATACAGCCGATTGCTGGTTTCCCGTCCCATCTTTCCCCTGGGGCGCGATCTCGGCTTTCTGCCCGGCGACGTCGAGGAAAAGCTGGCTCCGTGGATGCAGCCCATATTCGACAATGTCGAATTGCTGCTCGGCATGGTCGACGAACACGGCAAGCGCAAACGCGGCTACAAGGAGCTGGTCGAAATGGGGCTGCTGGAAATCGAACCTCTCACCTACATTCGCGGACGCTCCATCCCTAAACAGTACATGATTGTCGATGAAGCGCAAAATCTTACGCCCCATGAGATAAAAACCATTATCACCCGCGCCGGGGAAGGGACCAAGATCGTTCTTACCGGCGACCCCTATCAGATCGACAATCCCTATATCGATTCTTCGAGCAACGGTTTGACCTATGCCGTCGAAAAATTCAAGAATCAATCGATTGCGGGGCATGTCACCCTGATGCGCGGGGAACGTTCGCCGTTGGCTGAACTGGCGGCGAATCTGCTGTGATGTGTCTCCAACCCGTTTCCCGTCGGATGGGTTAAGAAAGAAGATATCGTTTCATGTTGCTGCTGACTATAGAATCATCCTGTGATGAAACCTCGGCGGCCGTCGTGCGCGATGGTCGCGAGGTTCTTTCCAATGTCGTCGCCTCTCAGGTCGATGTGCACGCCCTGTACGGAGGCGTGGTGCCGGAGCTGGCTTCCCGCAAACATATGGAGGCCGTTGCGGTGGTCGTCGACGATGCCTTACGCAAGGCCGGCGCAGGCCTGGCCGATATCGAAGGTATCGCCGTTACGCGCGGCCCCGGCCTGGTCGGTGCTTTGCTGGTCGGGTTATCCATGGCCAAGGGCATGGCCCTGTCCCTGGATATCCCCCTGGTTGGCGTTCATCACATGGAGGGACACATTCTGGCCCCGCTTCTGGAACAGCAGGTGCCCTTTCCTTATCTGGCGCTGGCTGTTTCCGGAGGTCATACGCATCTGTACCGGGTGGACGGCATCGGTAAATATCATATTCTTGGTCGGACTCTTGACGACGCGGCCGGGGAAGCTTTCGATAAGGTTTCAAAGTTGCTCGGGCTCGGATATCCGGGGGGGGCGATTATCGACCGTCTTGCCGCCGAAGGCAATCCCAAAGCTTTCGATTTTCCCAGGCCGTTGTTGAAAAAACCTAATTTCGATTTCAGTTTCAGCGGCATCAAAACCGCGCTGCTGTATTATGTCCAGAGCCAAAAGGGCCCGATACAGGGGGATCACCTTTGCGATGTGGCAGCCAGTTTTCAGCAGGCAGTCATCGAAGTACTCTGCGAGAAAACTCTGCGGGCGGCCAAAGAGACGGGACTGGAGCGTATCGTGGTGGCCGGCGGTGTTGCCTGCAATAAAGGGCTGCGCCGCCTCATGGAACAGAAGGCATCCAAGGCGGGTTTCCGGGCGTTTTTCCCCAGTCCGTCACTTTGTGCCGACAACGCCGCGATGCTCGGCGTGGCCGGTGATGCCTACCTGGAGGGTGGCTGCGTTGCCGATCTGAACCTCAATGCTCGGGCAAACTGGCCCCTCGATCAGGCCGGTTGGCCGCAGCAGCGATAGCCTTTTAAACGGACGGAGCCATATGTATCGACGATGGCCTGTGGTTCGGCAAATCAAATTGTTGGTGGTACGGTTTCTGCGTTTGCGCGGGGCACCTGAAGAGATTGCCAAAGGGCTGGCTCTCGGCATTTTCATCGGGCTCACTCCCACCTTCGGATTCCAGATGGTGCTGGCCGTTTTTTTGGCCATCATGCTCCGGGAAAATAAGGTCGCCGCGGTTCTGGGGGTCTGGGTGACCAATCCCCTCACCGCCCCCTTCATTTATGCTCTCGAATATGAATCCGGGCGGATTCTGCTGAATATGGATTATGTGCACATGCCAGCCTCGTTAAGCTTTTCCGCCTTGAAGGAACTTGGCTGGGACGTGCTGTTGCCTCTCAGTGTCGGTAGTCTCCTTTGGGCCGTTCTGTGTTCGATGGCGATCTATCTTGCCGCCATTCGGATCATCCCCGTAACCCAAACCTGGAAGATACCGCGTTGGCCCCGGCGGCCACGGCGCAGGCGGGAGAAAGATTCGTGAAACATCGTCCAAAAAAACGTTTCGGACAGAACTTCTTGCAGGATCGCCACGTGGTCGAAGGTATTTTGACCGCCGCCGACCTCGAGTCCCGGGATCGGGTGCTGGAGATCGGTCCCGGACTGGGGGCTTTGACCGAGCGTCTTTTGCCGCAGGTGTCGCGGCTGCATGTCATAGAAATCGACCGTGATCTCGCCGCCGGCCTGCAGGCCCGGACCGATCAAAATCTTGTCGTACATCCCGGCGATGCTCTGGCTCTCGATTGGAATCATTTTCTGACCGAGCCTCCCTACAAGCTGATCGCCAATTTGCCCTACAACATATCAAGCCAGATCGTATTCAAGATTCTTGATCATCGGCACCTCTTTTCGCGGCTGGTGCTGATGTTTCAGAAGGAGGTGGGCGAGCGGCTGTGCGCCTCGCCCGGCGGCAGGGATTACGGGATTCTGTCGGTACTTTGTCAGGTCTGGTTTGATGTCAGGCGTGTTTTACGCGTTCCTCCCGGAGCCTTTTATCCGCCGCCGAAGGTACATTCGGCGGTTCTGTGTTTCGACGCTCTTGAACATCCCAGGATCGACGTCGCAGACGAGGCGTTTTTCAGGCGTGTCGTCAAGGCGGCCTTTGCCCAGCGCCGTAAGACGCTGCGCAACAGCCTTATCGGGTCTGGATTCGGCTTCGAAGGTCTCGAAGAGTCGATGTTGGCTGCCGGCATCGATCCGCGCAGGCGCGCCGAAACTCTCGATCTCGAGGAATTCGGTCGCCTTGCCCGGTTGCTGTCGCGCCATTGCTCCTGATATTTCCCACCTCTAATGGTCCCATTCCGACGGTACCGAAGGTTTTACCGTCGCGACTCTTTTTTGCTGAACTATACTTCTTAAAGTCGTAAAAACCCTGCAAAAACGATTGTTTGTGTATTGCAAGTTGATGTTTGACAGGAAGTCCCCGGGGGAGCTTCCGCCTCGGCAAAGTAAGGGGAAGGTCGTCTCCTCTGCGGTTGTTCAAGCATCCCGCAGGGAAACCACCGGTATGATTCCCGCCAGGTAACGGTATAATATATTCTCATGCAGCAAATTGCGCTGGTTCCTCATGCTCGTTAAAGAGATATCTCAGGAAGCAGGGAGAAAATCGGGAAGACCACGAGGTGACGTGATGCGTGTGCCCGATGCCAAAAAGACCGGGACCGACTTGCCGGATATTCTGGCTGTTGCTCGTGGCGACCGTCGTGCCGATGTGTTGCTGCGTAATGCCCGGGTCGTCGATCTAGTCGGCGGTAAAATACTCGATGCCGATATCGCTATGGTCGGCAAAGCCATAGCCTCGGTCGGCAAAGGACTCGAAGGACGCAGAACCGTCGATCTGCGGGGGCAGTATGTCGCCCCCGGTCTTGTCGACGCCCATGTTCATGTCGAGAGCGCCATGCTGCGACCCAGGGAATTCGCACGGGTTTTGGCCCCTCATGGCGTGACGACAATCATCGGAAATCCCCACGAAATTGCCAATGTGTGCGGCACGACCGGTATTCGTTTCATGCGGGAGGATGCTCGAAACTCCCCGGTCGACATGCTTATGACGGTACCCTCATGCGTGCCGGCAACCTCTCTGGCCAGTACGGGCGGCGTTATCGACGACGAGGATCTCGGTCTTCTGCTGCGTCTTCCCGATGTTGTCGGCCTGGGTGAGGTTATGGACCTCTACGGGGTGGTTCGCGCATCTCCGCGCTTGCTGCGCGAAATCGAACGGGCCGAAGGGATGCCGATAGATGGGCACGCTCCGGGCCTGATGGAAGCCGCCCTCGATGCCTACGTGGCGGCCGGCATATCTTCCGATCACGAATGTTGTTCGGTCGATGAAGCTGCGGCAAGACTTCGTCGCGGCATGCGCGTGTTTTTACGCGAAGGCAGTGCCGCGCATAATCTGCGGGCCTTGTTGCCAGTAATTTCGTCCTTGAGCGAACGCTTCCTGGCTTTTTGCACAGACGACCGTGATGCGGTGGACCTTGTCAGGGAGGGTTCCATCGATCACCTGGTACGGCTGGCGCTTGCCGAAGGCGTGCCCCTGGTGACTGCTTTGCGGATGGCTTGTCTGAATCCGTCCGAGCATTACCGGCTTTTCGATCGCGGTCTGATCGCGCCGGGAAGACGGGCCGACCTGGTTGTTTTTCCCTCCTTGAACGAATTTGTCCCGAAGCAGGTCTGGCAGGCCGGTCGCCTCGTTGCTATCGAGGGTGATGCGATCGACAATGGAGGCGGGGAGACGGATATCCCCCCGTCCATGACCGATCTTTTCGGTACGGTTCGGGTCGACTTGGATAAAGTCGATTTGCACATTCCCTTCAGGGAAGGAAAAATTCGCGTCATAGGGGTGTTGCAAGGTCAACTGCTTACCGAACAGCGCCTACTGTCGCCAAGCTTATGGGGCGGCGAGGCGGTTGCGGATTCCGGTCGCGACCTTCTGAAACTTGCGGTCATCGAGCGACACCGCAGCACGGGGAGGTTCGGCATGGGGTTCGTCCAGGGACTCAAACTGGCGCGGGGAGCTGTTGCCAGCACGGTTGCTCACGATCATCATAATCTGATCGTCGCCGGGGCCGACGACCTATCCATGATGACGGCCGCGCGTGCCGTGGTCGATTCCGGTGGCGGTCAGGCCGTGGCCGTCAGAGATCAGGTGCTTGCACATCTTGCATTGCCTTTGGGAGGCCTGATGTCGATGGCTCCGGCAGGAGAACTGGTACGGGTACAGGAAAGGGTGGAGGAGGCCCTGAAACGTCTGGACTGCCGGTTGCCGGAGATTTTCATGACCCTGAGCTTTCTTGCGCTGGAAGTCATTCCCGAGTTGAAACTGACCGACATGGGGCTTGTTGATGTCGCCAAGCAGCAGATTGTACCCTTGTTTACCGGTCTCTAAGGAGAAAAAACGTGCCTGCACTCGATTCCACAATCATGTTGTCCGAACATGTCATACAGGCGCGAGTCAGGGAAATGGCTCGCCGGATATCCGAAGACTACGCCGACGTCGATGAACTTTTCATGATCGGTGTCCTGCGTGGCTGTTACATTTTCATGGCCGATCTTTCCAGGGCCTTGAGCATTCCGAGGCATATCGATTTCATTGCCCTGTCCTCATACGGCAAAGGCACGGTCAGCGGTGCGGTTCGCTTGATCATGGATGTGCGCACCGATATCTCTCGGCGTCATGTTCTGATCGTCGAAGACATCGTAGATACCGGCCATACGCTCGATTATCTGTTGCGATTGTTCCGGGCACGAAGTCCAGCCTCGTTGAAAACCTGCTCTCTGTTGCGTAAATCGGGTTCAGCGCAGGTCGACGTACCGGTTGATTATCTGGGGTTCGAAATCCCGGATGTCTGGATCGTCGGTTACGGACTGGACTGCGGCGACAAGTACCGGGCCCTGCCTTACATTGCACAGATATCCCCGGAAAAAAAACAGGAAACATGATTTTGCATGCCGGAAACGGATGCTCGCCCAGGGGGAAACCCCTCGTCAGATCTGCGAATGTTGTCGTCGAACACCGTTTTTCTGCAGGGTTGGGTGTCTGTTTTTTACGGAGTTGAATCCTTCTAATTTCTTAATCATTTTTCTTGTTTTATGTAACCATCCGAGATCATAAGCATTTTTTGAAAAATTGAAGATTGACAATTTTGAAATGAAGTAAAAATTTGTTGAAATGATATTTTATTGGTGCTATCAATCATGTGGCCTTTTTTGGCAGAAAAAAACGATAGTGGTCAACAGGGTGCATTGAGGCCCTGAGGGGAGGACCCAGACACTGGCGCCGTCTGTGAAAACCTCAGTTTTTGCCATGTTTCGTTTTCTTCCGTTTAGGAAGGGCTGACGTTTGCATGTTGTTATTGGAGGAGGAGAAATGGCCGAGTTTCTTGCTCGGCCCTTTCTCTGCACATCTCATCTTCTCGACTCAAAACTAGCTCGTTTTCATTCGGAAACGGCTCTTTTCCGCCGTGGCGGCGTCAAGTTGTGGTCTTGCTTGCGTGGCGTATTCATGTACGTCTGCGCGCATCTCCCCACTTGTTTTGCCACGACGAAAAACGGCTCGTTTTTTCGATGAAAACCACGCCGTGTCCAATCGGGGTACCGGATGGATACGGGCTGGAAAACCCGCATGGGTGTGCGATACCCAGCACCGCGCATCGCCATGCGGAGTATTTCAACCGGGACCCCAGTGTTTCGGCCAGCGGTACAGTTGCACCTGGTTGCCGATCGCTCAGGCATGCCGAGCATGCGTGTCGATTCTGCACGTGCGTGTAGAAACCGGTGGCGTGTGCCTGGATGCCCATTTATTAGATTCAGGGGAGGATCTATGTCTAGCTGCCAGGAAAAACAGCAATGCGGGTCGCAGCAAGGGTCCGAGTTGCCGGAGCATCTTTTCCGGGAACTCGATGCTTTTATCGACACCTTGCCGACCAAGGAGGGCCACCTCATCACCGTTTTGCACAAGGCGCAGAGCCTGTTCGGGTATCTGCCCGAAGAGGTTCAGCAGTATGTTGCCGATGCCTTGAACGTGCCGGTGGTGCAAGTCTTCGGGGTGGTCAGTTTCTACACCTTCTTCACCATGATTCCCAAAGGGGAATATCCCATTTCCGTCTGCATGGGGACTGCCTGTTTCGTTAAGGGGGCCGGCAAGGTTGTCGATGCTCTCAAACAACAGCTGCAGGTCGATGTAGGCGAAGTGACTCCCGATGGCAAATTCTCTATCGACTGTCTGCGTTGCGTTGGTGCCTGCGCTCTGGCACCTGTCGTTCTGGTCGGCGAAAAGGTCTACGCGAATGTGACCACCGACCAGGTCAAGGATATCATTGCTGACTTTGCTTGATACGGGGAGGTAACAAAGAAATGGCCAAGATCAATTCTCTGGCGGAACTGCAGAAAAAACGCGAAGAGCTGCAGGCAGCCG
>ERZ1673962.105-NODE-105-length-70731-cov-42.868909_pt1 | contig 70731 bp, 62 predicted proteins | sample MGYA00580188_ERZ1673962 | MGnify/ENA primary metagenome ERZ1673962 (study PRJEB41334, sample SAMN05608104) | rock metagenome | biome: terrestrial subsurface; feature: shale formation; material: shale | place: USA: Pennsylvania ...
GAGCGACTGCTGCCCTGGAATGTTGAACTGGAGCGGACTTCAAAAAAAGTGGCGCTGTACAGTTAAGGGCAAGTGGGTCGTTTTAACGGCGTTACATATCAATAGCTATCGGCCCGCTAATCAACTTACCATTTTCGTAGAGCTTATCGAATACTTGAGCAAGCGATCTATGAAGCTCCGATGACTTCATAGGCTCCCTAGCAGTCTGTCTGAAACTAACTGGCTTTAAGCCCGACGCCTTGAATAGTGCCAGCAACAGGTTGACCGATGAATGTCTGGTGCCCCTGCTGTCAGTACGGAAGCTGAAATCAGCAGGCGCTCATTGAGCATGAGATAAGAGAGCCCCGATATGTGTTTGTTGCAGGCTATCGCCTGGCAACCACGATGACAGATGAAGCAGTCTATCTTGCTGATGGACAACAGACTGGCCGCTAACGCGGCCAGGAGGGCAGTTTTACCTATTGACTCCGAGGCGGCTCATATGTGTGTTATAAATAATTTCCGCTAAGCTCAGAGTCCTTTTCAATACAAAGCACAGCAAGCCATTTAACTACAGGTATTACATGGAGGATATTATCGGCCTCGTCAGAATAAGGTTTGAAAATAGCAGTGGCAGCTCCATTTCGGCTCTTCTTTGAATGAACTATTGCACACCTTACAGAGTACATCCACTGTGATAGATTCTTAGTTATATCACTAAGCTCAATATCAAAACCTTGAATTTCAACTTCTGTTGACGTCTTTATTTTTTCTTTTGATTTCAATTGGAAGTCTGGACCTTTTTCATTGAAAAAATCAACCACATCAGAATCATTAACCAGCCAATCAACAACGCATTCAAGCTGTTGCTTTTCACCCCTAGTCTGTCTACCGATGATTCTAGATGCTTCCTCGAAATAGTATTCGAGCACATTGTAAAAACCAACAAAGCTAATTAATGGGTTTGTCTCTTTAAGTCCAGAAAAATAATATGACAAAAGCATCGGGTCGAATTTTTTATCTAAATGAATAGATTCAACCGGGACATTCACTTCAAATATATTTTCATGTTGAGACTCAAGTACTACATCTTTCGTATCCGGGGTTACATCCCTTGGGCTAAAGCTATGATCTATACTTTGGGCTTGATGATAGTCGAGTAAACCTTCATCACATTCCAATAACCTAATCTTCCCGAAATACCCATCCCTTTCAGGTGTAGGAAGAGCTTTGATAAGTATTTTTTTCTGTACCAAATCACTCATTGATAAAACATAGGTCTCAATAATTTCATCGCTATAATTTTTCACAAGACACCAATCATTAAATTCTGTCCTGTCATTTTCATCTAGAGATTCTATGCTTAGAATTGATTCATCGTTAGGCATGTCTAAAACTAAAGCTTCAGTATTGCCTTGGTCGTAGCCCATCATATACATCCCTGACCCGTCTTCTCTCCAGTACTTTGGGTCAGTTACCCTAGTAGATATTTTTGAATTAGTATTTATGGAACTATACTTAAATAGGTAATTATCAATAATGTACTCAAGTTCGTGTACATCTAATACATCCTGTGAATTCTCAAATCTAACTTCTGCAACTGACTCCATTTCGGCCAAATAATAAAAAGCTTGCGATGTTAATATTGGCTCACCATGAAGGGTGGGGTGAACAACAACATTGAAATCCAGACCATGGAAGACTAGAGCCTTACCAAGCCCCTTACCTTCAGACAGTTGCAACCTTAAACTTGTAGCCATACGTTCCTTCTATTTATAACGCTTGCAGCAAAGGCGCGAGGTCACGAGCGTCCTGCTGCCTGCACTTGTTAACGTATTCGTTGATGACTGAACCCCACCTGCCTCAGAAGCAACTTGCCCAAGTTGGTGATATTGAACCCTCGTGTTTTTAGTTTGCTCCCGATGCCTGAGATGTCAATGTCAATTTCCTTTTCTAGCAAACCAAGTGAAACCATATGCTCTTTGTAACTTTCTTGTAGCGTTGCCCTATCAATTTCTGGCTGTTCTGATGCGAGATGAGCCCCAACTGGGCTCAGAATATTTGTGTGCTTTTCACGATATTCCTCGTCTCCATCTATAGTCGGATCTAGATAGAAGCGTAGCCAGATAATTTCAATGTCGTTGAGCTCTCCTAACATACGCAGCAAATGCTTGGACTCATAGTGCTCTATCTCTTTAGAAGATATGCTGTTTGCAACGAGTGCGGCGATGTAGTCCCTTCTTTCGTCCGTTAAAGATCTAGCAGCTTGGCGCAAGCTCTCTTCTACTAGGTCAGTGAAGTCCTCTTGCGAAATATTATTTTCAATCGCATTTTCTTCCAATTTTGAAAGGCGAAGCTCTAGAGTTTCTGCGAATTTGACAATTCTATCAATTCGTTGGTTAGGTATTACGGTTCCGGCAATTTCAGCTAATAGGGCTCCCGCGAATGGAACCGTACCAAGAGCTGATTTAGCTGCGGATGCAACATAGTCAACTCGACTATTCGTTAGCGTTAATTCGTTCGTATCATCTTTGATCATGCGCTCCATCTCACTACGTTAACGCCTCAAACACCGGCGCAGCCTTGCTGTCCGCTGACTTTGCTTGTTAGATGACTTCTAGCTTTCCATTTCTTTTGCCATTTTATTGATCTGGCGAGAAAGTTTACGAAGGAATTTTGGATCAGTAGGGACTTCTATTCTTGCATAAGAATTATCGGCATCCTCACCCGCATATTGTATATATACATTCGAGCGATCATATGTCATATGAATTCCACTGGGTTCAATCAATATTTTTTCTTTGTTATAACTAAAAACTTCAACTGAAAAGTCGTCGGGTAGTTTAACAAAAAATGGTTTTTGAAACTTCACAGTTTATACCTATGTAAAAGGGGCCTTACTTGAGTTACATCTAACGCCCGCAGCACGGGCAAATTTGTAGCGCAGCGGAAAATTTGTCCCTGTGCCTGCGATTGTTATGTCTTTTCTGCATACTCTTGATCTATCTCCTTGGCAATCTGAACAAAGTGGTCATGCTGGTGTAGCAAGTATGCGTGGTATATTCTTGCGTCAGCCTCTTCCAGCCACTCTGACTTTCCCGTGAAGTATTGATCCAATTTATCTAACGCATGGAAATACTCTTTTAGATCGAATTCCGTGTAGCTCGTTAGCTCATTTCGTTCTTTTAATGCATTCTCAAAGCGTTGATATGCTTTAGTAACCATAAGCAAGTTGCTGTGACCGAAATCTCTGTCACCAAGCGAATGTGCATATATACCAGAGGCAATTTTTTCAAAGCTGTAGCCCATTGCTGAATGAAATATATCCTGTAGTGGGCTGTTCTTGAATTTTTCTCTGTGCATACGGTCTATTTCACTCAGTTTTTCAGTTATTCTATTATAGTCGTCTGAAATGCAGATCAGCTGTTGCTCGATTGCTGCAAGAATATCCACTCGGACCATCTCATGCGGACGAGACCGACTAAATCTCAGCAAGTCAAAACCGCTTTTTGACAGCGATATTCTTGAAACATGGTTGTAGTAACATTCACCACCTCTATTCTGTTTGGTGGGGTGACCAATTGCAGCGTTTCGATTTTCTCTTATCTCTTTCAAGATCGGGTTTACTTGGTATTCAATTTCGAACGCCTCTGATAGGTGGCGCAAAGCATCCTGCTGAATAAACAAAGCCTGGAGAATCCCGTAGGTCACTATGTATTTCATGCCGATTTCATCTGGAAACGGCTGAGAATGGTATGACTCAATCGAGCAAACCGTATCCCCGATAACATCGAGCGAGCTACAAATCTGGTTCCAGCCATCTGTGTCTTCAAGCAAGACTGATTGATAGCGGTGCGTATTGATGTGGTTGCGCACCGAATCTTCTAGCTTTCTGACCCGGGCAATACTCTGCTCAATATCACTCAATTTAGAGCTCCCAGACATAACATCTATGGACGCCCCGTTTTGTGCAAGCAAAACATTTCGTGACATAAAGGTATTGCAGCCATCTATCCGGATTTTTACGAGGTATTAACCTCTATCCCTGATGAATTCCGCTGACTGGATGCTAATCATTTTAACGTTCTCTGTACGAACGATGTTAGTCGCAGCTTTATCCAGTCTCGGCTCTACCTGTCTGTCATCAGCAAGTTCTGCCCACGCAAACCTCAGCGCGTTCCTGTCATTGGTTTATTCAGCAGCCGGTTCGATGTACCGCTGCCCTTTATTCAATAATGCCCATGCTATACGTGCCAGCTTGTTTGCCATTGCTACAATGACCACATTCTTGTTTGCTCGCACTGATAGTGCATGTAACCAGTTGCTAACGGCATTTTTCTTGGTCGCTGAATGCCTTAGCACTGCTCGCGCACCATGAACCAACATCCTGCGCAAATATGCATCCCCACGCTTACTGATCCCTCTGAGTACTGTTTTGCCGCCACTCGAGTGCTGCCGTGGAACAAGGCCCAACCACGCTGAAAGTTGGCGGCCGTTCTTGAACGCCAATGCATTCCCCACGGTTGCGACCAAAGCCGAAGCGGTTAAACGACCAATACCTGGTACTTCAAGTAAACGCTGGCATACCGAATTGTGTTGCACGTGTTGGTCAATTTCACGATCCAATTCATCAATGCAGCGTTCCAACTCCACCCATCGAGCGCTCATGCGCTCAATATGACGCTGCATCAGTACCGGCAGCTGATCTTCATTTATGCCATAGCTGTCGCGGAACCACTGTTTTAGACGCGCAGGGCCGGATGGCACTGCTATGCCAAATTCACCTAAGGTTGCACGTAAGCGGTTGATTAGAGCCGTACGGTCTCTCATTAACCCATCACGCTCACGGTGTATCAGCAAAATACTCTGCTGATCAGGCGTCTTCAGCTCCACAAAACGCATATGTGGCCGAGATACTGCCTCACAAATCGCTTCCGCATCAGCAGCGTCATTTTTGTTGGTTTTTACATAAAGTTTTACGTATTGGGGTGGAATCAGCTTCACTTCATGTCCGCAGTCAGTAATAACTCGACCCCAGTAGTGCGAGCTGCTGCATGCTTCCATCCCCACTGTACATTTGGATAACTTTGCAAAAAATGCGTAAACCTGTGACCTCCGCAATGACTTTCTGATTACGCAGCGTCCACGTTCATCAGCACCGTGTACTTGAAAGACATTTTTCGCAAGATCCAAGCCGATCACTGATACCTGCTCCATGATTCATCCTCCACCTGATTGCTACCAACTAGCAGTATAGGAGGGGCGTCCATTTCATTATTATAATACTGCGCATGCGCATATTTAATCTCAGTCGAAGACTAGGAAAGTTGTCGTAAGCACCTGAAGAGAAAGAAGAAATCGAGATACCACAGTCATTCTCTTCCGGTGAAAACGAGCATGCGCGTTTTGCAGCTTTGCCGTGCGCGTTATCCTGCAACGGCCAGACCATAGTTACCTGATACTGAACGATTTTCCCGCCTGTTACCAGTTACAAATGAGCACCGCTAAGTGACAAAGCAGGCAACACCGGCACGTGGCCTTCAATACACTGTATGGAATCACAGAAACTCAGATCAGCTTGTCCACAGGCCAAGTGGTGCACGGGTCGATCGGCTGATTCCTGCGAATGCCTGCAAATTGCGCAAACCAGCATATCCCGGCCACTGCCTTTCACCTTTTGCCCGACACGGAGGTAACATAGGTAGCCTGTAATCTTGCCAACACGGCCAAGCAGGAGTGCCTATGAAAGTCATGATTGATCTCTGTGTTATTCCGATCGGCGTCGGTGTTTCGGTATCCGAGTATGTTACGGCCTGTCAGCGAGTGCTGGAAGATGCCGGTCTTGAACACCAGTTGCATGCCTACGGTACCAATATAGAAGGGGACTGGGATGACGTCATGGCAGCGGTGAAGCGCTGTCACGAAGTTGTCCATGAGATGGGGACGCCGCGTATCAGCTCGTCCATGCGTCTGGGTACCCGAATCGACCGGGAACAAAGCATTCAGGATAAAATTCAGAGTGTGGCCGACAGGCTGGCAAACGATTCAGCACTGGGGTGAGTGACAGGCCCATGAGCAAGCCCAAAGCGTTTAATTACCTCAGTGGCTACAGTCCGCAGGTTCAGCAGCAGGCACAGGCGTTGTTGGATAACGAAAAGTCCGGCGCCTGGCTGTTGAAGTACCCTCAGGCGCATGAACTGGCGTCCGAAAGGGCCCTGTATGACTATGCGCAGGGGATCAAAAACCAGTATATGCGCAGCTCGTCGCCGATCAGCAAGGTGGTCTACGATGACAAGATACACATCATCAACAATGCCTTGGGCCTGCATACCTATGCGTCGCGGGTGCAGGGCAAGAAGCTGAAATCGAAAAACGAGATTCGGATCTCTTCGCTGTTTCGCAAGGTGCCGGAGCCGTTTCTGCGCATGATTCTGGTTCACGAGCTGGCACACCTGCGCGAGAAGGAGCACGACAAGGCGTTCTACAAGCTCTGTTGTCACATGGAGCCGGATTACCACCAGCTGGAATTCGAGTTGCGCCTGTACCTGTGTCATCGCGATCGCTTTGGCGATCTCTGGTGAAATTTAACGGGATGGCGGCACGTACAGGATCAGTCAGATAAACGTCCATGCCAGTATGCGGGTGATTTTGTTACCCTGTTTCATCTCGATTTCCCGCACGTCAACGGCGCCAAGTTTGCGGATCAGTTTGGTGGCAGGCTTCAGGTTTTCGGCTTTCGATACCAGGCTGGTGAACCAGCGGCACTGTGTTGAAAAGGCTTGGCTTTCTTTAATCATCTTTTTAAGGAAAGCCTGTTCGCCGCCCTTGCACCAGAGTTCCGCTGCCTGGCCGCCGAAGTTAAGCCTGGACGAAGTGGCCGTTTTATCACCGCGGTTACGTGCCAGGTTGTTGAGTTTACGCCGGCTGCCTTTGAGTGCTTCTTCCTGGGAAGCATGGAAGGGCGGGTTGCACACGCTCACATCAAAAAACTCGCCGGCCTGAATAATCCCCTCAAAGATGTGATGCTTGTCGTGTTGCGTACGCAGGGTGAAGCGCTCTTGCAGACCGGGATTTTTGGCGATAATCGCGGCGACGTTGTCCAGTGATTGAGGGTTGATATCAGAGCCTACGCATTGCCAGCCATAAAGCTGGCAGGCAATTAGCGGGTAGATGCCATTGGCTCCCGTGCCGATGTCCAGCAGGGTGATCCTGGGCGAGGCATCCGCTCGATTGGCATCAGGTGCGCCAAGCTCAAGCAGGTCTGCAATGTAATGGATGTAGTCGGCTCGTCCGGGAATGGGCGGGCACAGCGCGCCTTCAGGAATATCCCAGGCAACAATGCTGTAATGCTGCTTTAACAGCGCGGCATTCAGGGCTTTTACCGCCAGCGGGTCGGCGAAGTCGATAGACAGGTTGCCATACGCATTCTTGCTGACATATTGGGTCAGCGAAGGGTAGCTGTTGAGCAGTGCAGGAAAATCATAGCCGTACCTGTGCAGATTTCGTGGGTGCAGGCCTTTGCGATCAGGTTGGGCAGGGCTTTTTTCTGTATGACGGCGTGGGCGCACAGCAGTATATCCGAAGTTCAGGCTTCAACCGGTGGGTGATATCGAGCGAGGTCGTGATTATAGCGCTGGTCCATAAGCCGGGTATACAGGGCCCCTGCCTGCACTGTTGCGACCCTCTACAAGCCCTGTCCTCCGTCTACTACGTCATTTGACGTACCCCTCTGCGTCATTGCGCGCATACCCCCTCTTGCCCCCCTTGGGAATAATCGGTCAGGCACTGAGTTGTTTTCCCGGCCTCGTCGAGGCCTGACCGATAACGAAGGTTTCGCCCGCACTGCACGGATGCGGAACCAAAGGGGGTACTGCAATGAAGATCAAATCACTGGCTGCTGGCGTTGCTCTGACGATTGGCGTTTCTTCTCTATCCTTCAATGTTCTGGCGGCGGATACCATCAAGGTGGGTGTGCTGCACTCACTGTCCGGCACCATGGCGATCAGCGAAACCACGCTGAAAGACACCGTATTGATGATGATCGAGGAACAGAACAAGAAGGGCGGACTGCTGGGCAAACAGCTTGAGCCGGTTGTGGTAGACCCGGCCTCGAACTGGCCGTTGTTCGCCGAGAAGGCGCGTGAGCTGCTGACCCAGGAAGAGGTCGATGTCATCTTCGGCTGCTGGACCTCGGTATCCCGCAAGTCGGTCCTGCCGGTACTGGAAGAACTGAACGGCCTGATGTTCTATCCGGTGCAGTATGAGGGCGAAGAGTCCTCCAAAAATGTCTTTTACACCGGTGCGGCTCCCAACCAGCAGGCGATCCCGGCGGTGGATTACCTGATGAACGAGCTGGGTGCTGAGCGCTGGGTGCTGGCCGGTACCGACTACGTGTACCCGCGCACCACCAACAAGATCCTCGAAGCCTACCTCAAGTCCAAGGGTGTGGCGGAAGAGGACATCATGATCAACTACACCCCCTTCGGCCATTCCGACTGGCAGTCGATTGTCTCCGATATCAAGAAGTTTGGCGGTGCGGGCAAGAAGACCGCGGTGGTGTCCACCATCAACGGCGATGCCAACGTGCCGTTCTACAAGGAGCTGGGCAACCAGGGCGTCTCTTCAGAGGATATCCCGGTGGTGGCCTTCTCCGTGGGTGAAGAGGAGCTGTCCGGTATCGACACCGGCCCGCTCGTGGGTCACATGGCAGCCTGGAACTACTTCCAGAGCGTGGATACTGACCTCAACAGCGAATTTATCCAGAAATGGCACGCTTTTACCGGTGATGACTCGCGTGTGACCAACGACCCGATGGAGGCTACCTATATCGGCTTCAACATGTGGGCGCAGGCAGTAACGGCTGCCGGGACCACCGATGTTGACGCCGTTGAACAGGCGATGATCGGCCAGGAAGTACCCAACCTGACTGGCGGTGTGGCCGTGATGAACAAGAACCATCACCTGAGCAAGCCGGTGCTGATCGGTGAAATTCAGGACGACGGTCAGTTCGAGGTGGTCTGGGAGACCGAAGGTGTCGTGGCGGGTGATGCTTGGTCCGACTTCCTGCCGGGCTCCAAAAATCTGATTGCTGATTGGACCGCGCCGATCACATGCGGCAACTACAACGTGGAAACCCAGTCCTGTGGTGGTCAGGCCAACTGATCCATCGACCCTTAGCGGCTCCGTCTGACGGGGCCGCCTGCACAACTTCTGGAGTGACCCCGTGAAACGATTACTGGCGATCTGCTGTTACTGCTTCGGCCTGCTGCTGTCGTTGTCGGCAACGGCCGCCGAAAAACCCTTGCCACCCGCACTGGCCCCGCATCTGGAGGCGCTGACCGAAGCGTCCCTGAGCCAGACGATACCGGTGCTCGAAACCCTGGAAGCTGAAGGGGGGGAGGCGGTGCAACCGCTGTTTCTCCATCTGCTGGAGGGGGATCTGTATTTCATCAAGTCCAGCCGCCAGGTGATTGCGGTCACCGAATCGGCCGGCAAGGATACCTTTATCGACATGCTCAGCGGTGTGGAAATCGAACCGCTGTCCAGCCGTGATATCAAGAAAATTCGCGTCAACAACCGTCTTCGCGGCCATCTGCGTGATGCCATCGCACGCCTTCAGTTGGGCTCCGCCAGTGCATCGGTTCGCGAAAGCGCCGTGCGTGCGCTGCTGTCCGACCTGGATGCGAATACCCTCAGTGTCATTCGTGAGGCGCGCCTGAATGAAAGCGCCGCAAACGTGCGTGAGGTGATGGACATGGCGCTGGCCCTGAACCGCCTCAACACCGCTGCAGAAGCGTCGGACCGCATTGAAGCGATCGGCCAGCTGGAGGGCAGCCTTGAAGGTGATGTGCGCAATGCGCTGAACCGCATTGCCGACAACGACCCCTCACCTCAGGTACAGCAGGCCGCGCAAAAGGCATTGGTTGGAATCGAGCAGAAGGTCGAGTTCTACGCCTTTATCGACCAGCTGTTTTTCGGCCTGAGCCTCGGCTCGGTGCTGTTGCTGGCGGCGATTGGTCTGGCGATTACCTTTGGCGTGATGGGCGTGATCAACATGGCTCACGGCGAGATGATCATGCTGGGGGCCTACACCACTTACGTGGTGCAGCTGTTGATGCCGAACCATATCGAATATTCGCTCTGGGTTGCCATTCCGGCCGCTTTCGTTGTGTCCGGCATGGCCGGTGTACTGCTGGAACGTCTGGTAATCCGTCATCTGCATGGCCGCCCGCTGGAAACCCTGCTGGCAACCTTCGGGGTCAGTCTGATCCTGCAGCAGCTGGTCCGGACGGTGTTTTCGCCACTGAACCGTCAGGTAGCATCGCCCGAATGGATGAGCGGCTCTTGGGAGATCAACCCGGTCCTGTCGCTGACGCTGAACCGTCTTTATATCCTCGCCTTCGCGCTGCTGGTGTTCTTTGCGCTGATGATGTTGCTGAAGAAAAGCTCGCTGGGTCTCAATGTACGGGCTGTTTCCCAGAATCGCAGCATGGCCAAATCCATGGGCATTCCCACCGGTCGCGTTGATGCGCTGACCTTCGGCCTGGGCTCCGGTATCGCCGGCATCGCCGGGGTGGCGCTGAGCCAGCTGACCAACGTGGGGCCGAATCTGGGCCAGTCCTACATCATCGATTCCTTCATGGTGGTGGTGTTTGGTGGCGTGGGCAACCTGTGGGGCACGCTCGTTGCGGCGTTCTCGCTCGGTATCGCCAACAAGTTCCTGGAGCCGGTCACCGGTGCCGTCCTCGCGAGCATTCTGGTGCTGGTCTTCATCATCCTGTTTATCCAGAAGCGTCCCAAGGGACTCTTCCCGCAGAAAGGGAGGGCGGCTGAATGAACTGGCTGACTCAGCTATTTGCCGCCGGTCGTACCCCCGGTAACCGGGTACTGCCATTCGTGATCGTGTTGCTTGGCGTCACCACACTGGCCTCCATGGCCAACCTGATGCTGCCGGAAAGCTCGCCGCTGCACGTCAGCACCTACACCATTACCCTGCTGGGCAAGTATCTCTCCTATGCGATGCTGGCGCTGGCGGTGGATGTGATCTGGGGGTACTGCGGCATCCTCAGTCTGGGCCACGGGGCGTTCTTCGCGCTTGGCGGCTATGCCATGGGCATGTACCTGATGCGCCAGATCGGTGATCGCGGCGTGTATGGCAACCCGGATCTGCCGGACTTCATGGTGTTCCTCAACTGGGATAGCCTGCCCTGGTACTGGATGGGCATGGACCAGTTCTGGTTTGCCATGCTGATGGTGCTGGCCGTGCCCGGGCTGCTGGCGTTCGTGTTCGGCTGGCTGGCATTCCGCTCACGTGTGACCGGTGTCTACCTGTCGATCATGACTCAGGCGTTGACCTATGCGCTGATGCTCGCTTTCTTCCGCAATGAGATGGGATTTGGCGGCAACAACGGCCTGACCGATTTCAAGGAGATTCTGGGGTTCGATCTGCAGTCCGATACCACCCGCGTGGCCCTGTTTGTCACCACGGCGCTGGTGCTCTGTGCGGTGTATGTCATCAGTCATCTGATTCTCAAGTCCCGCATGGGCAAGGTGATCGTGGCGATCCGTGACGGCGAGGCCCGGGCCCGTTTCCTGGGCTACCGCACCGACCGCTACAAGATATGGCTGTTCGTCTTTTCCGCCCTGATCGCGGCCATGGCGGGTGCGCTCTACGTACCTCAGGTCGGCATCATCAACCCGGGCGAGTTCTCGCCGCTCAACTCCATCGAAGTGGTGGTCTGGGTCGCGGTGGGTGGGCGCGGCACGCTGTATGGCGCGGTTATCGGTGCACTGCTGGTCAACTACGCCAAGACCCGCTTTACCGCCATTATGCCGGAAGGCTGGCTGTTTGCACTGGGGGCGCTCTTCGTTCTGGTAACGCTCTATCTGCCCAAGGGGCTGGTCGGGCTGCGAGGTCAGCTGGCAGCGCGTAGTAACAACAAGGCCGGCAAGGCAGTGAAACAGGAGGTGCACTCATGACCGCACTGGACAACGCGCGCGAACTGATGCGCCCCGATCGCGTCTGGCCCTTTCTGATCCCGCCGGCGGCCCCGGTCGATGTATCGCATCAGGTGCTGCTGTACGTGGAAGGGTTAAGTGTCAGCTTTGATGGCTTCAAGGCTTTGAATGATCTGAATCTGTATATCAATGATGGTGAGCTGCGTTGCCTGATCGGTGCCAACGGGGCCGGCAAGACCACCCTGATGGACGTCATCACCGGCAAAACGCGCTGCGACCAGGGCAGTGTCTACTTTGGTCAGACCATCAACCTGCTGGAGAAATCCGAGCCGGAAATTGCCCAGCTGGGCATCGGTCGCAAGTTCCAGAAGCCGACGGTATTCGAGGCGCACACGGTGTTCGACAACCTGGAGATGTCGCTGAAGACAGCCAAGGGGATCTGGCAAACGCTGATGGCGCGCCTGGCCCCACGCGAGCTGGATCTGATCGACAGGGTGCTGGAGACCATCGGCCTCAAGGATCAGCGTTTCATGCGAGCCGGTGCACTGTCGCACGGTCAGAAGCAGTGGCTGGAGATCGGCATGTTGCTGGTGGCCGAGCCGCGACTGTTGCTGATTGACGAGCCGGTGGCGGGCATGACGGCGGAAGAAACCGAAAAAACCGCTGAGCTGCTGACCTCGCTGGCAGGCGAGCACACCGTTGTGGTGGTGGAACACGACATGGAATTCGTGCGCAGCATCGCCCGTACCGTCACCGTACTGCATCAGGGCACGGTATTGGCCGAGGGCACCATGGAGCAGGTGCAGAACAACCGTGACGTCATCGAAGTGTATTTGGGAGAGGATGCATGATCTCCATCCGCAATGTAAACCAGCTCTATGGCGGTACCCAGATCCTCTGGGATCTGGATCTGGAAATAGAGCAGGGGTCCTGTACCTGCATCATGGGCCGCAACGGGGTCGGCAAGACCACCCTGCTCAAGTGCCTGATGGGGCTGCTGCCGATTCGGAGCGGCGAGATCCTGATGGAGGGGCAGGCGCTGCACACGCGTCCAGCCGAATATCGTGCCCGTGCCGGTATTGGCTACGTGCCTCAGGGGCGTGACATCTTTCCGCTGCTGACGGTTGAGGAAAACCTGCGTATCGGTCTGCCGATCCGCAAGGACAAGGCAAGGGATATTCCCGACAAGATATTTGAGCTGTTCCCGGTACTGGGCGAGATGATGCACCGTCGTGGCGGCGATCTGTCCGGCGGTCAGCAACAGCAGCTGGCCATCGGTCGTGCGCTGGTGCTCGATCCCAAGGTGCTGATTCTGGATGAGCCCAACGAGGGCATCCAGCCCAACATCGTCAAACAGATTGGCGACGTCATCCTCAAGCTCAACGAGGAGGAGGGGCTGACCGTGATCCTGGTGGAGCAGAAGCTCGGCTTTGCCCGACGTGTCGGCAAGGAGTTCCGCCTGATGGAAAAGGGGCGGATTGTGGCGGCGGATCGCATGGATAACCTCAATGATGAGCTGATTCGTCAGTATCTGGCGGTCTGAGGAGCACAGGATGAACATGCCGCTGATGCCACGACCAGGCTCGGATAACGGCACCACAGTGCCCTCGCGCTGGCATGCCCGTCTGTCGCTGGGCATCAAGCGTACGCCCCGTGGCAGCCGTGTCGCCAGTGCCGAGCGTTTCGGCCCGTTGCATCTGCAGAAGCCCTTCTACCCGGAAGGTCCTGATCTGGCGCACCTCTACCTGCTGCACCCTCCGGGCGGAATGGTCTCTGGCGACCTGCTGGAGATTGAAGCGCGTCTGGAGCCGAACACGGCGGCACTGATCACCACCCCCGGAGCCGGGCGTGTCTACCGCGCCCGTCCCGACCGTACCCTGCAGCACCAGCGCGTTCGACTGGAGGTGGGCGAAGGCTGCAGTCTTGAGTGGCTGCCGTTGGAGACCATTCTCTACCCGGATGCTCGCACACGGCTGGAAGTGGATGTGGAACTGGCCACAAATGCCCGTTTTATCGGTTGGGAAGTGACCAGCCTGGGCCTGCCGGCACAGGGTGAAAGCTTTGGTCATGGTGAGCTGCAGCAGCGTCTGCAGATCCGCCGTGAAGGCCGCATTCTGCTGCGCGAGCAACTGCTGATTGATGGACACAGCCCGGCGTTGCTGATGGGTAAGGCGGGCTTGCAGGGGCAGCCGGTAAACGGGCTGCTGGTGGCGGGGCCGTTTACGCCGGAGCAGGCTGAGCCACTGCTGGAGCCACTGCGAGCGTGCTGTGAACGCGATGAGCTGCTGGCGGGCGTGAGCCTGAGTGGCGAGTTTCTGCTGATCCGAACATTGGGATGTTGCTCGGAGCGCACCCGGCTGTGTTTGGAGCAGTGCTGGGGCCTGATTCGGCCAGAACTTATCGGCCGCGAGGCCTGCGCCCCACGCATCTGGGCGACCTGAATTGAACAGACCCACAGCAGGTGGGCTGGAGGAGAAACCGATGGAACTGCTGCCAAGAGAGAAAGACAAGCTGCTGATATTTACGGCAGCGTTGCTGGCGGAGCGCCGCCTTAAGCGTGGCTTGAAATTGAACTACCCGGAAGCGGTGGCCTACATCTCCATGGAAATCATGGAGGGTGCCCGTGATGGCCGTACCGTGGCGGAGCTGATGGGCTACGGCAAGACCCTGCTCAGTGCCGATCAGGTGATGGAGGGCGTGCCGGAGATGATTGACGAGGTGCAGGTGGAAGCGACCTTTCCCGACGGCACCAAGCTGGTCACCGTGCATCAACCGATTGTGTGAACAGGAGAATCCCATGATTCCCGGAGAGATTCAGACAGCCGCCGGCGAGATTGAGCTGAACGTTGGTCGCAAGACCATCCGCGTGCGGGTGGAAAATCACGGTGATCGACCGGTACAGGTCGGCTCTCACTACCATTTTTACGAAGTGAACCCGGCGCTGGTGTTTGAGCGTGACGCTGCCCGTGGCTATCGCCTCAATATCGCCTCCGGTACTGCCGTGCGCTTCGAGCCTGGGCAGGGACGCGAGGTGGAACTGGTCGAGTATGCCGGTAGACGTACCATTTACGGCTTCCGTGGCGAGGTGATGGGACCACTGGACACTGCAGCAGGCGAAAGCTCAGCAGGAGGGCACAACTGATGGCCAAAATGGATCGAAACAGCTATGCCCAGATGTTCGGCCCCACCGTGGGTGATCGGGTACGACTGGGCGACACCGAACTCTGGATTGAGGTCGAAAAGGACTACACCACCTACGGCGACGAAGTGAAATTCGGCGGTGGCAAGGTGATCCGTGACGGCATGGGCCAGAGTCAGGTGACCAACGAAACCGCGCTGGATCTGGTGATCACCAACGCCCTGATTCTGGACCACTGGGGCATCGTCAAGGCGGATGTGGGTGTCAAGGCCGGCCGTATCCATAGCATTGGCAAGGCGGGCAATCCCGATATTCAGGATGGTGTCGATATTGTTATTGGCCCGGGGACTGAAGTGATCGCGGGCGAAGGCTGCATCCTGACGGCCGGTGGGATTGATGCCCATATCCACTTCATCTGCCCGCAACAGGTGGAAGAGGCGCTGATGTCCGGCGTGACCACCATGATCGGCGGTGGAACTGGCCCGGCTACCGGTACCAAGGCAACCACCTGTACACCGGGGCCCTGGTATCTGGGCAAAATGCTGCAGGCCACCGACCAGATGCCGATGAATCTGGGCTTTCTCGGCAAGGGCAACGCCAGTCGCCCCGAAGCGCTGCGTGAACAGCTGAATGCCGGTGCCTGTGGCCTCAAGCTGCATGAGGACTGGGGCACCACACCGGCCAGCATCGACTGCTGTCTGAGTGTGGCCGAAGAGTACGATGTGCAGGTGGCGATCCATACCGATACCCTGAACGAGTCCGGCTTTGTGGATGACACCCTGGGGGCGTTCAAGAACCGCGTCATCCATACCTATCACACCGAAGGGGCCGGTGGCGGCCATGCGCCGGATATCATCCGAGCAGCAGGCTATCCCAATGTACTGCCGTCTTCGACCAACCCCACGCGCCCGTACACGGTCAACACCGTGGACGAGCATCTCGACATGCTGATGGTTTGCCACCATCTGGACAGCAACATTCCCGAGGATGTGGCCTTTGCCGACTCCCGCATCCGTAAGGAGACCATCGCGGCAGAGGACATTTTTCATGATCGCGGCGCCTTCAGCATGATTTCGTCCGACTCTCAGGCGATGGGACGTGTGGGCGAAGTCGTGACGCGAACCTGGCAGACGGCGCACAAGATGAAATGCCAGTTCGGGCTGTTGCCGGAAGACAGGGCACTGGGAGCCGATAATTTTCGCGCGCGCCGCTATGTCGCCAAATACACCATCAATCCGGCGATCACCCATGGTGTGGCCCATGAAGTGGGGTCCATCGAGCCCGGCAAGCTGGCGGATCTGGTGCTGTGGAAGCCGGCATTTTTCGGCATCAAGCCGGCGATGATTATCAAGGGGGGCATGATTGCGGCGGCGCCCATGGGCGATCCCAATGCCTCCATCCCAACGCCGCAGCCGGTGCACTACCGGCCCATGTTCGGTGCCGAGGGCAAGGCGGCGGCGCAAACCTCCGTCACCTTCGTCAGCAAGGCGGCACTTGAGTCCGGTTTGCGTGAGCAGCTGGGGCTGAGTCGACGTCTGGTTGCCTGTGGCAATACCCGCAACATCAGCAAGGCCGACATGATACTGAATGACTGGCAGCCGGACATTCAGGTGGACCCGCAAACCTACGAGGTACGGGCCGATGGCGAGCTGCTGACCTGTGAGCCCGCTGATGTGCTGCCCTTGGCGCAGCGATACAGCCTGTTTTAAGGAGAGATGCATGTTTGAAATCCATGAACGGCTGGGCACCCATTGCCATGCCCCCATCGCGGCGAAAGTAAGCCTGACCCATGACCAGCGTGATCGTGGCCGATTGAAGCTGGTCAGTGATACCGGTGAAGAGGTGCGTGTCTTCCTGGAACGGGGCAAGCCGCTGCGAGTTGGTGAATACCTGAAATCATCCTGTGGGCGTCACATTTTGGTCGAAGGGGCCAAAGAGTCGGTGCTGGAGGCACGCTGTGATGACTGGAACACTTTTGCACGGGCCTGTTACCACCTCGGCAACCGCCATGTGCGCATTGAAGTGGGTGATCGCTGGCTGAGGATCAAGCCGGATCATGTACTGGAGGAGATGCTGCAGCTGCTGGGGCTGGAAACCCGGCAGGCCGAAGCGGTATTCATGCCGGAATCCGGAGCCTATGCCCATGGCCATGCGCACCATCACGACCACTGACCATGCCCTGCTGCGTCTGTTGCAGCTGAGCAGTGTCAGCCTGCCAGTGGGCGGCTACGCCTTCTCGCAGGGGCTTGAGTACGCCATCGACAGTGGCTGGATACACAAGGCAGATCAGGTGGCGGATTGGCTGGAGCTGCAATTGCTGCATGCTCAGGCGAAGACCGATCTGCCATTGTTGAGGCTGGCTATGCAGGCTGATAGCGATGGGCGTTGGCAAGCGTTGAACGACCTGTCGCTGGCCTGTCGCGAGACCCGCGAGCTGCGCCTGACCGACAGCGCCATGGGCGAAGCCTTGCGACGGGTGCTGAAGAACCTGGGCATTGACGTGCCACAGGTGCTGCAGCAGGAGGTCAGTTTCATCGTGCTGTTCGCCTTTGCCGCGAAGCACTGGGGGCTCGAGTTTGATGCCGCCGCGCTGGGGTTGGGCTGGTCCTGGCTGGAAAATCAGGTGGCCGCCGCCACCAAGCTGGTGCCACTGGGACAGACGCAGGCACAGCAGCTGCTGAATGACCTGCAACCGTTACTGCCGCAGGCGATCGAGATCGCAAAAAGCGTTGAAGAAGACTTTATCGGGGCTGGCCTGCCCGCATTGGCAATCGCCAGCAGCCGTCACGAAACACAGTATTCACGGCTATTTCGCTCTTGAAGAGCCGCCGTTGAGAAGAGGAAACCAACATGAGCAAACCGAAACAGACATTGCGAGTGGGAGTAGGGGGGCCGGTGGGCTCCGGCAAGACGGCGTTGCTGCGTTCGCTCTGTGCCGCCATGCGCGAGTATTACGATATCGCCGTGGTGACCAACGATATCTACACCCAGGAGGATGCCAAATTCCTCACCGAGCATGAGGCATTGAGTGCCGACCGCATTATCGGCGTGGAAACCGGCGGCTGTCCGCATACGGCCATCCGTGAGGACGCCTCGATGAATCTGGCGGCGATAGACCAGCTGGTGGCGCGCCACGGAGCACTGGATGTGGTATTTGTCGAAAGCGGTGGTGACAACCTTAGCGCCACGTTCAGCCCCGAGCTGTCTGATCTGACCATCTATGTGATTGATGTCTCGGCCGGTGACAAGATTCCGCGCAAGGGCGGCCCAGGGATCACCAAGTCCGATCTGTTGATTATCAACAAAACCGACCTGGCACCGCTGGTGGGAGCCTCGCTGGAGGTGATGGATCGGGATGCGCGCAAGATGCGCGGTGATCGCCCCTTCATCTTCGCAAACCTGAAAAAGGCTGAAGGGCTGGACGACATTATCGGTTTCATCATCAGCGAAGGCATGCTGGAAGCCAAAACTCTGCCACCGGCCCGTGCGGTGGTGTGATTGAATTCAATTATGAAGGGGATAACGATGAAAAAAGCACTGATTGCGACTGTCGCACTGTTGCCGGGCGTGGCGCTTGCGCACACGGGACATGAAGTATCGGGTTTTATCAGTGGCCTGGCGCACCCGGTAGGTGGTGCTGATCACTTGCTGGCGATGCTGGCTGTGGGGCTTTGGGCTGCCCGTTTGGGTGGCCGTGCACTCTGGTTGGTGCCATTGGCCTTTGTGGCCACCATGCTGTTGGGTAATCTGCTGGCGCTTTCTGGTGTTTCCTTGGTGTTCACCGAACAGGGAATTGGCCTGTCCGTAGTGGTCCTGGGGCTGCTGCTGGCTTTTGCTGCACGCTTTGTAACGCCTGTCTGCATGGCAATCGCCGGCAGCTTTGCGCTGTTCCATGGCTTGGCTCATGGCGCTGAAATGCCGCTTAATGCCAGTGGTTTCAGCTATGCCGCCGGCTTCACGCTGGCCACACTGGCGTTGCATCTGGCTGGTATGCTGGTGGGCAAGATCGGAGTTGAAGCGCGTGCAGCGCTCTTCAGCCGTGTAGCCGGTGGGGCAATCGCTTTGACCGGTATGGCGATGGTCGTCGCCTGAAGAGATATGCAGGACGGGTGTTTCTGTTGATGGGTGGCCACAGGCCACCCATCTGCATCATGATGCGTGCGTCAGTATGTCCGAAAAACGTTTGCGCAGGTCAACAAACTGCCATGCAAACGGCAGTGTCAGCCATTCCAGCTCAAGGGATTGCAGGGCCGCTTCAGATGGCTCGTCATCCTGTTCGGCCAGTGCCTGGCCGAGCCGCTCCATCTGGTATTCCATGCGCAGCACTTCATCTTCTTCAGGTGTGGGTTGTCCGAGCATGATCTCAAGTCGGATACACAACTCACGCGCCTGAGCTTCAGACAGGGCCAACTGCTGATCGATGGAGCGGTTGCCCGCACTGATCAGGCGGATCGCTTCCAGTCGCTGGCCGATGCGCTCGCGCCACAACTGACCGGGAGAAGGGCCGGTAACCGCTTCCGTCAACAAGGTAGAAAGCGTTTCCGAGCGTGCGGTTTCGGCCAGTTCCTCTTCTGCCTGCTCGGCCAGTTGAGCCAGCCTTTGCAAGGCTTGCAGAGGTGTCCCGGACAGCAGTATTTCACGCGCAGGGGATGGTTTCTTGGCAGTCTGCGCCTTGCGGGCCTGTTTGAGTCGGCTGAAAATCAGGTCGCACTGTTCACGAAATGCCTGCCACAACCCGCGTTCGCGGCTACGGAAGGTCGCTCCGGCTGCTTTCCACTGCTGTTGTAGCTGCTTGGCTTCGCTGGCAGCGGCTTCGATATCCTCTGCGCTTGCCAGTTCGGCAGCGCGAGCAATAATGCTTTCTTTCAGTTCGGCACACGCCTGACGGTGGGCCCGAATACGGCCATCGAGATCACGCAACAGGCTATTGAACTGCTGCTGTACCGGTTTGCCGGGTGCCCGGTCAACCGGCGAGAACGTTCGCCACTCCTCGCGTGCGGTACGACCGATCGCTTCGACGGCATGCCAGTCGGCCTGATTCCAGTCCATTCCGTGGATGAAGCTGTCGAGCTGGTTACAGATTTCGCGTCGCTGCTTCAGGTTGTGCTCACGCTTCTGCCGCTGAGCGCTGAACCACGCCTGGCAGGGGGCATAGGCTTTCTCGCCAGCATCATGAAAGCGTTTCCACAGCTTTTGTGAATGCACAGGATCAGTGTGGTCAATCTCCTTCCACTCCTGTTGCAATGCACGTATCTGGTCGGCCAATGTCTGTGGAGGCTGTTCTGCTCCGACCAGCGATTCCATCTGCTGGCACAGTTTTTCCTTCTTGCCGTTGGCTGCGAAACCTTGCCAATCCTTGAGTTCTGCGAGCCTTGCAGTAAGTTGGCGGTAGCGTGAATCCAGGCTTTCAGGCAAACCGGAATGCTGTTCAACATGCCGCGCAAGACTTTTGTGGGTGGATTCGGCGGTACTGATTTCGCCCTGATCAAGTTGCTGCTCCAGCAAGCGCAATTGCTGGAGCAATTCATCTTCCTGCCGGCTGGATTGCGCATTTATCTGTTTAACTGTCTGCTGCAGCTGTGTGATCAGTTCCTTCAGCGACTGAAGCAGCGTTGGCAGCGGGCGTGAATCGGGCCACTCGACTGAGCGCAGCAGGCGCTGAGCCCGGCGCAATTTTTGTTCCGGGCTGCCATCCTGTTGTTGCAGCAGCGATTCAATATGTGGGCTTTGTTGCTGCAGCCGTTCAGTTACCGCCATACAGTGTTCGGCGTTTTGGCTGAGGCTTTGCCACTGCTGACGCTGCTCGCTGGCGGGTTCGTAACGGCTGTTCAATTCATCCCATTGATGCTGCAGGCTCTGCAGGGCCTCTGCCTCAATTACATCGTCGGCAACCAACGCTTCCAGTTCTGCCAGCAGCTCATGCGACGCGTGCCGGTCCAGCTCCAGCTGTTTGAGTTGTTCCTGCTCCTGTCGTTCCGCTTCTGCTGCGGCCTCAAGTCGGGCCTGTATCTGTTCCATCCACTGTGTGAATAGACGGTTGCTGTCATTATCGGCAGCCGGCAGTTGCTGCCACTCCTGTGACAACGCTTGAGAGCGGGCATGCAAGAACTGCAGGTCGGCTCCCACGGCAAGCTGTTCAAGTTGTTGCAGCAGTTGGGTGCGCCGTTTGGCATGTTCGGTTTCAAGTCGGGCCTGTTCGCGCAAGCGGTTCAGCTTGTCGCGGCTGATGCGGTGTACGGTTTTGTCACGGCCACGACTCTGACGCTGCAGGTTTTCCAGCAGGTCGGCTCGCTCTACGCGCTCGGCCGCTTCACGGCGCATGGTAGCCAGGCGGGCATGCAGAGCCACCTGCATCAGCACGGCTTCGTCATCTATGCAGTTGAGGGCGCTTTGTTGCAACTGTTCGCTGCTGACATTGATGATAATTTGGGTACGGGTATCGGCATCGTCAAGTCGCCTGAGCAGTTCGCTCAGGCTGTCGGAGCCTTCACCGTTCAGGCATTCGCTGACGCGCAGCCCTGCCTCTTCACGGACTTCAGGGTCGGAGGAGTGCGATAACACGTCTAGCAGGGAGTCCGTGTCACTCAGACGTCCAACCGCCACTATACGGACCTGGCGGTTGTCATCATGCAGTGCCAGCTGACACAGGATTCTGGCTTGGTCAGGCTGGTCCGGACATAGTTTGCTGACGGCACTTAAGCGCACTTCAGGATCTGAATGACGCCATCTTGGCTTGAACAGGTTTGCAAACATCAGTCACCACTACCGGAGAAGAGTCCCGGCATCCATTTTCATGCAGATGAGCGGGCGGGCGCCTATTCTACCGGTCAGGGTAGTGCAAGGAAAAGCCTTGACAGATGCTGAATACGGACAATATCTGAGGACAAATTTTTTCAGATACTCAGATCAACGTGTTGAACAGTGCCAACCCGGCCATCTTCTGATAGGAAAATGCTGCTTGAACGGATCACTCCAAGTCGGCTTTCTGTCATGCCCGACGTCAGAGAAAACTCGGTATCAGCGGCGTTGAGCCAGATTGCGCCGATATTCTTGCTGGCCAGTGTCATCAGTGAGCCCTGTCCTTCTGCACCCGGTGACCAGAGCCGAAGGCGGGAGAAGACACTGTCACCGGCATCAATAAAACCGTTGCCATCTTCGTCAAATTGGGCCAATTCCGCAAAGCCGTTGCCGGATCGAGCGCCAAAAAGCTCCGATCCATCATTTATTACGCCGTCGGAGTTTTGATCGAGTGCAAGAAATGCACGGTTTCCCGCCAGAGTCGGTACCTGATCAGCTTGCCCGTCCAGATCCAGGTCAAATTCAAACCGGGTTTGGCTCAGCTGGGCCGCATCACCGTCAAAGTTGATCACCAGCGGGTCTGACAGGCGAGCGCCGATGCGCAGAATTTCGTGCTCTTCCTGCGTAATCGAGCGCGCCATCTGCAGAGACAGGTTGATATCGATACGACGGCCATCGCGGGTGATGACCTGTCCACTGGCCTCGAAACGGGTGGACTCCTGCTCATGGATGCGGCTGTGGCGTTGGTATTCAAGGCCGACTTGTGGTTCTGCAGGTGTTTCAGGTGTATCTGCTGCCGGTTTTGCCTGGTTGGGGGCACTGATTTCAGCGCCGCTTGCGTGCTGAAGAGACGCAGGATCGATCAATTGCAGGCGAATGTCCTTGCCGGTGATCGCCTTGTGCAGTCGGGTGATCAGCTCAAGCTTCAACTGGTCTGAGGCCTCAAGGCGTAATTCGAAGGGCGCTTCTGGGGGAGCGGTTTCGGTCGTTGATTCAAGCGGAGTGCCACGAGTCAGTGCTGCGACGGGTGATGCCGGCTCGTTATTGCTGTTTTTGGCATTCATGGCCAAGCCTGCCGAATAGGTCAGCAACTCACGGCGCTCGATGTGACTGGCCTCGAACAGGGTGTCGACCTTGCGTGCACCGGTTACGGGGTCCTGGCTGACTCGACCGATACGCAGCTGCTCATGCTGTTCTTCGCTGCGGCTGTAGTTGCGCTCGCTGGCAAGTTGCAGGTTGTGACTTTGGATCTGCATGACCGGACTCCTCTGGTGACAGGAGTCATATCGGCCAAAGCTGGTGGAAGTTTAGACAGATGTTCTCAGCTGGGGATCAGTTCAACTTCACCATCCAGATAGACCCAAAGCCCGGATTCACGCTCGAAGCGGGAGCGTTCATGCAGGATGGCACCGCCTTCCGGGCTCTCAAACGCAGCCTTGAACTCGACCAGACCTGTTTCGTCATTTGTTTGTCCCGCTTCCGTGGTGACAATCTCCAGGCCGGTCCAGGTGGTGATCTGGGTCTGTTCGGCCAACAACTCGGCATCCTGTGGCGAGCGCTTGGCTGCGGCCGTCGTTTGCACCAGATAGTCCACTGCACCAATGGCAAAAGCGGTATAGCGCGAGCGCATCAGGGCTTCAGCCGTTGCCGCAGGCTTACGGCCACTGATGGCAGGTTCGCAGCAGAAAACAAAAGGTTTGCCGGAGCCGCAGGGGCATTGAGTGTCCAGATCCTGAGTGTCGGTCAGCATGCAGATGATCCCTGAGTGTTGAAATGTTAATCTGATCGATAGGCTGATCTAACCATTACCCCTATAAAAAGTCGAGATATACCTCCAATGGCGGCGCAGACCCCCGAAACCTTCTTCTGGCACGATTACGAAACCACCGGTATCGATCCGGCGCGGGATCGCCCGCTGCAGTTTGCCGGTGTCCGAACCGATGCGGACTTCAACATTATCGATGAGCCGGTAATGCTCTATTGTCGCCCGTCCGAGGATGTGTTGCCGCATCCCAAGGCCTGTCTGGTCACCGGCCTTACGCCCCAGACCGCATTGAAAGAGGGGGTGACCGAAGCCGAGTTCATCGCACGCATTCATGCCGAGTTGGCCCGCCCTGGTACCTGCGGGGTGGGGTACAACAGTATTCGCTTCGATGATGAGATCACGCGCTTCACACTGTATCGCAATTTTTATGACCCCTATGCTCGTGAATGGCAAAACGGTTGCTCACGCTGGGATATCATCGACATGTTACGGCTGACACGCGCGCTGCGGCCGGAAGGAATTGAGTGGCCTCTGTACGAGGATGGTCGCCCGAGCATGCGGCTGGAAGATTTGACCCGTGCCAATGGCATCGACCATGGCAGTGCACACGATGCACTGTCGGACGTGTATGCCACCATTGCGGTTGCCAAACTGGTCAAGGAGCGGCAGCCCAAGCTGTTCAATTATGTACTGCAAAACCGTGGCAAGCGTGCGATTCAGGCTCAACTGGATGTGGCCAGGATGAAACCGGTGTTGCACATCTCCTCCAAATATCCGGCAGAGTGGGGCAATGCCGCCATCGTTGCACCGCTGGCTTCGCATCCGAGCAATCGCAACAGCACGTTGGTGTGGGACCTGCGCGTCGATCCAACGCCTTTGTTTGATCTTGACGTGGCCTCACTGCAGACGCTGATGTACACCCGGCGTGACGAACTGCCGGCAGATGCCCCTCAACTGGCACTCAAACAGGTGCTGGCCAACAAGTGTCCGATTATTGCTCCGGCAGGGATGCTCACGGCCGTAGAAGCCGAACGGCTGAAGATCGATGGGGACATCTGCCGTCGTCACCTGCAGATGCTGCGAAATGAAACTGGAGTGGCCGCCAAGGTGGCCGATATATTTAACTCATCAATGCCTGAAGCCAATGGTGATCCTGACCACATGCTGTACAGTGGCGGCTTTTTCTCGGACCACGACCGGGCGTTGATGGAACAGGTACGTGAGTCCGAACCGGACGCGCTGGCCGGGCTGCAATTGCCGTTTCAGGACCCGCGGCTGGAAGAGATGCTGCTGCGTTACAAGGCACGTAACTTTGAGTACACGCTGACCGAAGAGGAAGCGGTGCGCTGGGAAGAATATCGCAGCCGTAAACTGCTGCAGGGCGACTCCGGCTGTTACAGTCTGCCTCAGCTGTTCAATGAGATGAATGAAATAGCCCAGTCCGGCACTCTGTCGGAGCGGGACCGTCACATTCTGGAGGAGTTGGCACTCTATGCCGAATCGATCTACCCGGGTGAGTATTTCTAGTGGCCTGCTGCTGGTACTCGGTTGCCTGCAGCCGGCAGCAGCTGAAAGGCAGCCACTTCCCTACGATGTGACCCGGGTAGACCGCTACAGTGGCGGCCAGGTTCATGGACGTGATGCCTACGAAGGGATGGCCAGGGGAGACTATGACCGGGAAAGCATGCGTGAGGTGGCTTTCACCAACCGGGAGACGTCGCTGCCGCCGGTACAGCTTGTTTACCCTTCCGATCCGCCGCCGGTGCAGGAGGTTGTGGTAGCGCCTCAGGTTGAGGTAGTACTGCGGGGCGAAGACCTGGTATTTGACCAGATCCGGCTGGATGCCGCGATTCAGCGCTGTGTGTTTGAGCGGGTCTGCACCGATGAGGTCAAGGCGATCCCCGGGGTCTATCTGGGCGATGATCACAGCGGTGACTCGGAGTGGAGCGGGCGTGATGATGAGCTGGAGGTTATTACCGAAGCGGAGTCAGGCTCTGAGGAGCCCGGGCTTGAGGTTCTCGGGCCAGGTCGAACCTTCATTGAGGTGCCGGCACAATCGGAGCCCGAGCCGCAGCCCGAGCCCGATGTGGAGCTGATTCAGCTGCCTGACCCGGGGTAGGGCAACGTTGCACCCAGCTGCTCCTGCTTGAGTGTATCCAGCCGTTCGGCACTATCCTTCATCGCTTCCGAACTGATTTCATGCTCAACTGAGCTGCCGAAGCTGCGTATCAGCAGTTGTCGCTGCAGCAGCTGCTCCATAGTCTGCAACAGGTCTGCCCGGCTCAGCTCGCGGGTAATCTCGCTCAACTGCTCGCGGGTATCAAAATCATGATTGCCCCGGTCAATCTCACGCCAGAGTCGGTCGCTGCGTGTGCGAAGGTCATTGTCCTGCTGGTTGATCCGGCTTAGCAGGCTCTGGCGATAACGATCCAACTCCTCCTGTGGCATGGTGATCAACTGCTCCAGCATCTGTTGCAGGAATAACTTGTATTCACCGTGCAACTGGATAGGGTCCGTGTTGGGTGACTGAACGACCAGCGCTACCCCGGCCCGCTCGCGCAGAGGCATGAACTGGCTGGAAACAATGTAACCGAACTGCTTTTCCGTCCGCAGACTGGTGTAGAACGGTGTGCTGATGATCTCGTTGATCAGCGCAGTCGAGGCCCGTGTTTTCAGACTTTCATCGGGTCCCTGAAGATAGAGCAGGGCGGTGGAGTCATGATGTTCGGTTTCAAGGTTGCCGATCAGAAACTCGTTTTTAGGCAGCTGTACAACCTCGACAGGCACTGCTTGCCAGGGGGAATTGTTGGACTGAAGCTGTTTGCGGACACTGCGGGCCATTTCGATCGCCTGGTCACGGCTCAGGTTGCCATGCGCAAGCAGACTCAGTTCTGCCGGCTGCAACAGGAGTGGGTAGAATTTTTCCAGGTCGCTCAGCGAGAGGGATTCCAGTTTGGCCAACTTCTGCTCGGTGGACCAGCTTCGCATCAATCGTGTATAGAGCTGATCAAAAGCCAGATTATAAGGCTTGTCTTTCAGGCTGTTATTGAGTTGTTCATGCAGCTGGCGCTTGATGCGGTCAAAGCGAGCCTGTTCGAGGGATGGCTGGCGCAACGCCTGCAGAATTTTTTCGAGCAACAGCGCCTGTTTGTCATTGAAACCGGACAGGCGCAGGCTGATGCCACGCTGGTGTGGGTAGAGGTTGGCGGACAGTCCCGCAAGAGACGCATCGTACAGCGTTTCGTTGAGTTGATCTTCTACCATGCGGGTGTAAAGGCTGGCCAGCAGCGCCTGCTCAGGGCCCTGGTTGGCAACAGGTGAGAGCAGAGTGAAGTAGAAGTCTGCCCTTGGACGCTCAAAATCGCTGTCGGGCAAATACCATAGGCGAGCGCCGGGCTCAGACCATGCTTCCTGGGGAATTGTCTGATTTGCACTGTCAATCAGGCTGAAGTCGGAGGCGATAAACGGATTGCGACCACGCACCTGCAGTTGATCCAGTACAGCTGGCTCACGCCAGCGCTGGAGGCGGTCGGTTGCGATCGTATCAATACCGTAGGCGGTGTTGTAAAGCGGCTCGATCTGCTCGGTCTTCAGACCTTTTCCTTCCAGTGTCAGAAGCAGGTTGTCGGGTGTCATGCGATCAAGATAGCGGCTGATCAGTTCAGCATCGAACTCGCCAAGATGATAGTCGCCCTTGAGCAGGTATTCAGTGGGGTAGCGACCGGCGGCCTGCGACAGCTGCATCACCAGGTGAGTTGGGTCCAGCTTGTCTCTGAAACGGAACTGCACCTCGGCCAGCTGTTGCTCTTCACGGTACAGCTCAGGGTCGATGCCGTCTCGGCGCAGCAGCTCGACAAAGCTGAATATCGACGCGGTGACACGGTCGATTTGCTCCCGGCCCTGCTCGGTCAGATCGACCTGAATGCGCAGCATGGCACTGTCGGGCAGATCAAGTGCGGGATAGGACGACAGGCCACGGGCAAGGCCGGCCTGCTTCAGGTAACTCAGCAAGCTGCCCTTGCCTTCGTATCCAATCAGGCTACTCAGGTAGTAAAGAGGCTTCTGCTGCCAATACTCACGGTAGGACGGCATGGGGAAGCTCAGGCTGAGCTGGCGCGTATCGCGCAATGTTTCGATATTGAGCTGCGCCGGCAAACGATCGGCTTCGAACAGTGGTGCCGTGTCAACAAAAGGTTTGGCATTGCGGTTGGGTACGGCCGCGAAATCTTTCCTGACCTGTTGTTCCAGTGTATCCAGTGACTCGGTGCCGAGGACGGCAAGCGTCATCAGATTGGCGGAGTAATAGCGCTCATAGAAGCGGATCAGTGCATCACGGATTTCACTGTCGCTGGTGTTGGACAGGGTTTTCAGGTTGCCGACGGCAAAACGGCTGTAGTGATGCTCCGGGTTCAATACCTGCTTGCTGGCTTCGAAACTGCGCCGGCTGTCGTCACGGCGCTTGGCCTGAAACTCAGACTCAACGGCATGCCGTTCCCGGTCCACGTATTCAGGGCTGAACAGTGGCGCTATGAAAAACTGGGCAAAGCGGTCCAGTGCACCAGGCAGGGCCGAAGCCTCCACGCTGAAGAAGTAGTTGGTGTTTTCGTAGGCGGTAAAGGCGTTGTGACTGCCGCCATGGGAGCTGATGAAGGACTGGTAGCTGCCTGCTTCAGGATATTTTTCGGTACCCAGGAACAGCATGTGTTCAAGGAAATGCGCCAGCCCTGGTCGGTCGGATGGGTTGGCGTTTGAGCCCACTCCGACATTCATCGATACGGCTGCCTTATCGGCATCAGGGTCGGACACCAGAATCACGTTCAGGCCATTGTCGAGTTCAAACTGTCGGTATGATCGAGTGTCGAGCGTGCTCTGAATGATTTCAGCCTGTACCGTCAGGCTCAACAGCAGCATGGCCAGCAGCATCAAGGCCTTGCTGAATTGGAAACGGAAAAGTGACTGCATGTGACCTCGTTGGAAACTGATCGGGTGAATGTCTGCCATCTACGACTGCGCGGGGGTAAATTGGTTCGATTCCCGTGCAGCATTCGCTATGATGCGTTTATACGGGTGCCAAGTGCAATCCGACTGGAACACTGACTTTCAAGGAATACCCATGAACCGGGAAAAGGTAATCTTCGCGTTTTTTATTGTACTGGCGCTGACACTGAACTTCGGTTTTGTGTTGGGTGAGATCGACAACATAAAACACCATGATGTGTTTGAGCTGTTTGCTGCCTTGGTAGTAAGTTTGATCTGTACCGTCCTCAAGTTCGGTGATCGTACCCACCTGGGTGCTTTGATGCTGGCAACCAGTCTGGTTGCTGATCTGCAGTTGATCATCGCCGCCGGCATCTGGGGGTATGGAGAACAGATGGCCGCCAGTGGCATGACACCCAAACTGATGGCCAGTGTGGTCTCGTTTGCGGCGGGGGCGCTGGTGGCCAACGTGATCTCGGCGGTTCTGCTGGTGGTTGAAACCGCGTTGGTACGGCGCTGAGCGCATGAACAACCTGCTGTTTCTGTTCCTGCGCCGACTGCGGGCGCCGTTGATCACGCTGATCAGCGTGTATGCGGTGTCGATTTTCGGCATGACCTTGATTCCCGGCCAGGATGCCGATGGCAATGTCTGGTACATGGATTTCTTCCATGCCTTCTATTTCGTGTCCTATATGGGCACGACGATCGGTTTTGGCGAGATTCCATACGAATTCACCGATGCACAACGGATGTGGGTCACCTTTACCATTTATGCAACAGTCATCACCTGGCTGTATGGTATCGGTACCATGTTGGCCGTACTGCAGGAGCCCATGTTCGGCCGCCTGATGCGGCTGCGCGGCTTCAGAAGTCAGGTGCGCGATCTGCAGGAGCCGTTTTATCTGGTGTGTGGCTATGGTGTGACCGGGCGGTTGTTGGTGAGACGGCTGGTAAAAAGAGGTATACGTGTAGTCGTTATCGATGTTGATCAGGATCGAATTGACGCTCTTGAGCTGGATAATCTTGTAACTCCGGTGCCAGCACTCTGCGCTGATGCGTCCTTGCCGGATGTGCTGGATCACGCAGGTCTGCAGCACCCCAGATGTGTCGGGGTCCTGGCGCTTACCAACCACGACAGGGTGAATCTGGCCGTTGCCATCGCCAGTAAGCTGCTGGTCCCCAAGCGCCAGGTCATTACCCGTACCAACTCGGATCTGACCACCGCCAACATGGCCTCGTTCGGCACCGACATGATTGTTGATCCTTTCCGTGCCTATGCGGACTATCTGGCATTGGCGGCACGATCTCCGCACAAGCACCTGGTGTATGACTGGCTGATGAATCCTCGTCACCGCAAACTCTCCAGTGCGTACAAGCATGCGGAAGGACGCTGGATTATCTGTGGTTATGGTCGCTTTGGCCGGGCGCTGGCAGCCGCGTTTGCGGCAGAGGGAATGGATATGACCATCATCGACCCAGACCATGACAGCGTTACCCCGCTTGAGGGAGCTGTGGTCGGGGTGGGGACCGAGGCACATACTCTGATTGAAGCCGGTGTGGAAAGCGCCGTAGGCATCATTGCCGGTACTGACAGTGATACCGATAACCTCTCCATTATCATGACCGCGCGTGAACTCAATCCGAAACTGACCACAGTCGTGCGACAGAATCTGCATCAGAATGCGCTGGTGTTTCGTCACTCCCGCTGTGACTATGTCATGGAGCCGGGGCGAATCATTGCCAATCGGATACTGGCGCAGCTGAAAACCCCGCTGTTGTCGGAGTTTTTGCAGCATCTGCAGCAGGAAAGCAATGTTTGGGCACATGAGCTGCTCAATCGCATGAGCAACACAGTGGGAGATGATGAGCTCGACAGCTGGTCAGTCCGGATTGATTCTGAGGATTCGCCGGCTGTCGTCAATATGCTGCAGCAGGGACACAGTGTTCCGCTGCGGGTGTTGTACCGCAACCCACGGCAACGGGACAAGATGCTGCCCTGTTTTGCGCTGCTGCTGCGTAACGCTGATGGAGTCCGTATACTCCCGGGTGAGCTGACCGAGCTGAAGGAGGGCGACGAAATTCTCTGCTGTGGGCTTGGTAATGTATTGCGCCAGATGGAGTGGACGGTGAACAACTACAACGTGCTGTATTACGTGATCACGGGCGAGGATCCGCCCCACAGTCTGCTGGCTCGATTACTGCGGCGACAGGAGCGGGAAGCCCTCTGATGCCTTATCTACTGCTTGTACTGACCACCCTGTTTTGGGCAGGCAACTTCGTGCTGGCCCGTGCCATTCACCTCGATCTGCAGCCGTTTACGCTGGCGTTTCTGCGCTGGACTCTGGCACTGCTGATCATCGCCCCCTGGTGGCTTGGGCGGGCCTGGCGGTTGCGTCAGGTGCTGCGGGACAATCTGCCGTTGCTCACGGTGCAGGGCATTCTGGGAGTGGGCTGCTTCAATACACTGGTATATTTCGGCGTGCAGCATACCCAGGCATCCAATGCCATGTTGATGCAGTCCGCAGTGCCGGTAGTCATCCTGTTATTGGGGGCGCTGTTTCTGCGTGAGCCGGCCAGCCCCAGACAATGGCTGGGCGTGGCGCTGTCACTCGGCGGGGTACTGGTGCTGGTCAGTCGCGGCAGCCTGGAAGTGATGGCTGCGTTCGATTTCAATCGAGGTGATCTGTGGATCTTCCTGGCCATGCTCAGCTGGTCGCTTTATACCCTCAGCTTGCGGTGGAAGCCAGCTGCACTGGATGGTTTTACGTTCTTTGGTTTTTCCGTGCTGGTGGGTGTCATTGTATTGTTTCCGTTCATGCTTTGGGAGCAGGGGGCCAGTACAGCCTTCAAATTAACGGAACCCTTTGTCTGGACCGTGATCTATATGGCGATCTTTCCGTCGATCCTGTCGTTCCTGTTCTGGAATTACGGAGTTGAACGGCTGGGCGCGGCCACGGCCGGGTTGTTCATTCACCTGATGCCGATGTTCGGCCTGCTGCTGGCAACCGTATTTCTCGGTGAAAGACTGGGCTGGTACCACCTTACCGGTGTACTGCTGATCTTTTCCGGCTTGTATATTGCAATACTGGCGCAATCCCTGCGTCGGTTACGAAAATCTGTTTGAGGAGACTCGATGAAAACATTGATGACCACCTGCTTTGCACTGCTGCTGGGCTTTATGCTGATGCCGCAGGAAGCGGAGGCCAAACGCCTTGGTGGCGGTTCAAGCTTTGGCAAAAGCTACACAACACCCAAGCGGGTCGCACCTGCCCCCGCGAAAGAGCAGGCCGCTGCTCCCACGTCGCCCACCAAAACCGCCGGAGCACGCAGCGGTCTGGGTGGCATGATGGGTGGTCTGCTGGCGGGTGGTCTGCTGGCAGCGCTGTTCATGGGCGGTGCGTTTGAAGGCATTCAGCTGATGGATATTCTGTTGCTGGCCGGGGTCGGGTTCATACTGTTCAAGCTGTTCAGCAGCAAGCGTGCGCAGGCGCAACGGCAGCAGCCCGCCTATGCCATGCCCGATGGTGCCATGGCACGCCAGGCACCGCAGCCTGAGCCGGCTGCTCCGGTTATGCCGGCCTCTGCAGGAGCCAGTACCGGTTCCGACTTTGCCCCGGCCGAACTGAATCTGCCGCAGTGGTTCAACGAGCGAGCCTTTGTCGAGGGTGCCCGCAGCCACTTCATGAATCTACAGACCGCCTGGGACAGCCAGAACTGGGATGAGATTCGCGACTACATGTCTGACGAGATGTTCGCGGCGCTGCAGCAGGAACGTGCCAAACTGCCTGAGCAGCAGCATACCGAAGTTGATTCGGTGATGGCCGAGTTGGTGAACTTCATCGACAACGGTGACCATGTGGTTGCCAGTATTCACTTCTATGGCTGGATTGCCGAGTCGGGCCAGCCGACCAGTGAGTTCAGCGAAATCTGGCATCTTAATCGCGATATGACAACTGACGGCAGTGACTGGAAGATTGTCGGTATCGAACAGCCGAACGTGTAACGCCCTTCTGCCGATGGCCCCTGTGCCACCGGTTTGTCAGATGCACCTTCAAGGTGCATCTGCACCTCTTTAGGCACTCTCTGCACTTTTATGGATCACATGAGTGATTCTTTGATTCCATTCTGCACTGTTTTTTTTGGCGCGTTTTTTGCTCCGGTCATTCTGTTGTTTTGTCTGGAGAGTTGTAAATGGCCGTTCTGAAAAGCACCGCAATGCAGTTGTCAGCTGCTGAACGTCACTGGCTGCCCTGGTTCGGGCCGACCGGAAAGTTGGCCATGCGCCGTGCCTGCTGGCTCAACCGCCGGACTTTGCCGGTGGTGGAGCAAACCTTTGAAAGCATCGCGGAAATACGCGTTAGACTGCTCACCGGCTGGGCCCAGGCCAAGTGGGATATGCTGGCCGATCTGGCGCAGCAAGTGGGTGAGTCTTTTCCGGACTGTGACAGGACGCTACTGGAGCACAAACGGCGCCAGGCCCAGGATCTTTCAGAGCTGGCATTGATCGATCTGGAAGGCCGAGTAACTTGTTCGACAGCAGCGGCTCGTACAGGCTGTCAGGACCTGAACTCAAAAGCGGTCAACGCTGGCCTGCAGGCTCCTTTTCTGCACGGCCCCTATATCGACCCGGTGACGCTTGAGTTGGGTGCCAGCTCTTCTCGCTTCCATGACGAAGTGACATTGATGTTCTATCAGCCGGTTAAACAGGATGGCGTTGTCGTGGGCGCACTGTGTGCCCGTGTGCCCAACGATGTGCTGGGTGACCTGATACAGCGAGAGGCGGGCCACATCTTTCCGGAGTCCGGCGATAACTACCTGTTCATGGTGGAGTCGCGGTTTGATCCCACTATCGAAGCGGGAACGGCGCTGTCGCGTTCTCGCTTTGAAGATGGCACCTTTAGTCACGGTGAAAATCTCAAAAGCGGAATTCATACCGCCTGGGGAACCGTAAAGGTTAACCGTCATACTGAATTCGAAATCCGTTTCACTGATCCCGCCACTGGTCAGTTGCACCCCGGTGTTCGGGAGACGATCCGCAAGGGTGGAAATCTGTTTGTGGCCTACCCGGGCTATTCCGATTATCGCCACATCCCCGTGATCGGTAAGGGAGTGACCTTCAGCATGCCGGGCTCGCAGGATCGGTGGGGCATGATGTGTGAATCCGATCTGGAAGAGGTCTATCGCCGTCGCTCGCTCAGTGTGCGCATGATGACCAGCTTGTCGGGGTCGCTGGCAGTGGGGCTTGGCGCCAGTTACGGTCTGCAGTATTGGCTGAATCTGCCGGCACTGCCGGGCATGTTGCTCAATTTTGTGTTTGTGATGCTGTCGGTAATGCTGTTCTGGCAGGTGGGAATACGTCCTCTGTCGCGCCGATTGGGAGCGATGACCGAAGTGATCCGAAATCTGGCGGAAGGACAGGGTAATCTTAGTCAGCGATTGGACAGTGACCGCATCGTGGCGGATGAAACCGGTGATATGGCCCGCTGGATCAACAGCTTCGTGGATAATCTGGATGGCATTGTGGCGCAGGTGATTAGGGCTGCCGATGATGTGGGTGAAAACAGCCAGACCATGCAGGCGCGCAACCGCATTGCACTGGATTCCGCAACCTCGGTTGATGAAGCCGCCGAGACCATGTTGAGTCTGGTGGAGTCGCAACTGGTGGCGATCAGTCAGGCCTCCGGCACGGCTGAAGTCATGAAGTCAGCCATGGAGGAGGTTGTTGCCAAGGCACGGGAGCAGTTCGAGTCGGTACGCTCGGGTACGCAGGCTATTCGCGATATCGTCCAGACCTCCGCGAGGCGGGTGCAGGCACTGAACCAGCGCACGGTGGAGATCGATGAAATGGTAGCATTGATCACCGATATCACGGCCCAGACTAACCTGCTGGCACTCAATGCGGCCATTGAAGCGGCACGTGCAGGCGAACATGGGCGTGGATTCTCGGTGGTAGCCGATGAAGTCAGGGCGCTCGCAGCGCGAACTGAAACCGCCGCGCATGAGATCAGTGCCCGTATCGAGCGGATTCAAAAAGAGAGCGTCGACGCGGTACGTTTCATGGAGTCCGGTGTGGAAGACGTGGATCGCAGCCTGCAGCTGGCGGAGCAGTCCACTTCGGATAACACGGAGTTGCATGACAGCGTGGCGCAGATGTTTGATATCATCAAGCACATCGACCGTCACAGCCAAGAGCACGGCGGCCATGCTCGATCTGTCGCTGAGATCACCACGCGCATGCATCAGGCGGTGGGAGAGTTGCAGCTCAGCTCTGACCAGGTAAAGGGAACGGCTGCCAAGCTGCAACAGCTGGTGGGCGCGTTTGAAGTCAGTTCGGCCAAATAGCGATCAGCCCGCTCGCCACTGTGGCGGGCGGGCAGCGGCTCAGCTGACGGGCACTTCATCTCGCAGGAATACCCAGGTATCGCCCTTGCTTTGTTCCTGGCTGAAATAATACCCCTCCAGATCAAACGCCTTGATCGCTTCAGGCGCATCGATGCGATTCTGGATGATGTAACGGCTCATCAGGCCGCGTGCCTTTTTGGCATAGAAACTGATGATCTTGTATTGACCGTTCTTGAAATCCTTGAATACCGGGGTGATCAGTCGGGCGTTGAGCGCCTTGGGCTGTACCGACTTGAAGTATTCATTTGACGCCAGGTTGACCACTACGTCATCGGATGTTTTCAATTCCTCGTTCAGTGCGGCGGTAATGCGTTCGCCCCAGAACTGGTAAAGGTTGTCGCCAGAAGCGGTTTTCAGTCGAGTTCCCATCTCCAGGCGGTAGGGCTCCAGCAGATCCAGCGGACGCAACACGCCATACAGGCCTGACAGAATGCGCAGATGCTGCTGTGCGAAGCTGAAGTCAGCCTCGCTGAAGCTCTCGGCATCCAGACCGGTGTACACATCTCCCTTGAAAGCCAATACGGCGGGGCGGGCATTGTCCGGCGTATGTTTGGGCTCCCAGCTCTGGTAGCGTGCCACATTAAGACTGGCCAGCTTGTCACTGAGTTTCATCAGCTCGGCAACATCCTGAACCGAAAGCTGACGCAGTGTCTCGATCAGCTGTTGTGACTGCTCGGTAAAGCGTGGCTGGGTGTAGGTATCGGTAGCGAGAGGGGATTCATAATCAAGCGTTTTGGCTGGTGAAACCAGTGTCAGCATGAGTTGGGTCTACCTTGCACAATAAAAGAGAAGGGGCCGCACCTGACCGGCCCCGGCGGATCTAAAAGGGAATTAATGCAGGCTGTTGTTCAGTTCGTCAACTATTTCAGCCCAATCAGAATCACTGCTGATCGCTTCACGCAAAAACTCGGCCTGGGTTTCGTTCCAGAATGACGCCTCATGCAGCTGAATTTCGCTGCTGAACAGCCGGTGGGTGCGAATGAACTGCTCAATTGAGTCATTGTCTGCCGGCAGGCCGAGCTGTTCGAACAGGGCGCTGAAGGTGTGAGCGGATGTATCCATGTAAACCTCCTGTGGCAATATCAGACGTAGCCGTATCTGTCTCCATTATGGTCAAGCCTGCAGGATTGTCAAAACCTGACTGTTTTGGTTGGTTTTTTGTGTCGAGTCGCTTTTCCGGCAATGACAGCGATAACATGGGCTTGCAAGCCTCTCCGCGCATTCTGAGCGGCAGCGACTTAACAAGTTGTGTATCATAGCGTTTTAGGACAGACCGACTGACGAGTACGCAATGAGCAAACAGACCGTTCTGACCGGTATTACCACCACCGGTACCCCGCATATTGGTAACTATCTGGGCGCCATCAAGCCCGCCATTGAAGCGAGCGAAAACCCCGCTTTCAACAGCTACTTCTTTCTGGCTGATTTCCATGCGCTGATCAAGTGCCAGGAGCCTGACCGGGTCGCGCGTTCCACCCGTGAAATTGCGGCAACTTGGCTGGCATTGGGGCTGGACACCAATAAGGCGACCTTCTACCGTCAGACCGACATTCCTGAAATCACAGAGCTGACCTGGATTCTGACCTGTCAGACCTCCAAGGGACTGATGAACCGTGCCCACGCTTACAAGGCCTCGGTGGATGCCAACCGTGAGGGCGGTAAGGAAGACCTGGATGACGGTGTCACCATGGGTCTGTTCAGCTATCCGATATTGATGGCCGCCGACATCCTCATGTTCAATGCCGACACTATCCCGGTGGGCAAGGATCAGGTGCAGCATATCGAGATGGCGCGTGATATCGCCGGTCGATTCAACCATCAGTTTGAGCCCCTGTTCACCCTGCCACAGGCGCAGGTGGATGAAGAAACTCAGCTGATTCCGGGGCTGGACGGCCGCAAAATGTCCAAGAGCTATAACAACACCATTCCATTGTTCTGTTCGTCAGATGAGCTGCGCAGGCTGATCAATCAGATCGTGACCGATACCCGTGAGCCGGGTGAACCCAAAGATCCGGACAATACCCTGATGCACCTCTATCGCTGTTTTGCGACCGAAGCGGAAAGCGCCGCCATGCGTCAGAGGTTTATCGACGGGATCGGCTGGGGGGCTGCCAAAACTGAACTCTTCGAGTACCTGGACGCCCAGCTGTCTTCGCCGCGTGCCCGTTACAACGAACTGATGAATGACCTGGGTGAAGTGGAAGCGGTACTGCTCAAAGGCGCTGAGCGTGCGCGGGAATACGCAACTCCGTTTCTCGACAAGGTGCGCCACGCCGTCGGTATCCGCTCACTGACCGATACCAGCAGTACTCAGCAGCAGAAAGTGGCGAAAGAAAAGGAAAAGAGTGAAGAAGAGCTGGCCCGCGCCGAGGAAGGGCGCCGTCGTGCCATCCTGATGCAGATTAGTCCCCTGCTGGAGCAAGTGAAACAGGCCGAAGACAAGACCGCTGCAGCGGTAACATTGATCGCTGAAAAGTCGGCTGAAGTTGAAGCGTTGAAGAAAAAGGCACGTCAGAAGGCTCAGAATGAGCTGGATCTACTCAAGGAAGAGCTGGCGGCCTATCTCTAGACCCCTTCCCATATCTCTTCCTGCATGGCCTGAAACAGCCTTTCCCGACCGGAAAGGCTGTTTCATTTCCGCTGTCCTCTCTTTGTCATCAAATGACAAAGAAAGCCTCACGCACTTGTTATATTCCGCCATTAGGCTATGCTTCTTGTAATAAAACTACAAAATAAAACCAACAGGAGGAAGAGCATGGATATTCAGGTAAAGGCAGAAGAGCGGACTATCGCCATTCTGGGTGTGGATGGCGAAAATTTCGTTGTCAGCGGCGTGTACAAGGGCACCGCACGCAAGCCAAGCTCTTATATCGTAACCCGCAGCAGTGACCGCAGTGTCACTGTACGCGACCTTAGCACTTTCCCGAGCCATCAGCAGGTACGCGAATTAATGAGCTGATATCGACACCCGATTCAGCAAGAGAAACTGCCGCCTTGTGCGGCAGTTTTCGTTTGGGTGTGGTCAGGAGAGCTATTGCACCGTTTCGTTATCGCTGAACATGCCTTCAAACAGAATTGAAGACAGGTAGCGTTCACCCGAATCAGGCAGAATGACTACAATCTGTTTGCCTGTATTGGTTTCCAGTTCTGCCTGACGCAATGCTGCCGCCAGGGCGGCGCCACAGGAAATACCGCACAGAATACCTTCTTTCTGCATCAACTCACGTGCGGTTGTGATCGCATCTTCATTGCTGACCTGCTCAACCTTGTCGACCAGTGAAAGGTCCAGGTTCTTGGGTACAAAGCCGGCACCAATACCCTGAATTTTATGCGGAGCAGGTTTGACCTCATCACCAGCCAGGGTTTGCGTAATCACGGGGGAGTCGACAGGTTCAACTGCGACGCTGATGATCTGTTTGCCCTGAGTGCGCTTGATATAGCGTGAGATGCCAGTCAAGGTGCCACCCGTGCCGACACCGGCAACCAGCATATCAATCTTGCCGTCGGTATCGCGCCAGATTTCCGGGCCGGTGGTTTTCTCATGGATGTCCGGGTTGGCCGGGTTCTCGAACTGCTGCAGCATTAGGAAGCTGTCCGGGTTTTCGTCCACCAGTTGTTGGGCTTTTTCGATTGCGCCTTTCATCCCCTTGGCCGGTTCGGTCAGCACGATTTCGGCTCCAAGGGCCTTCATCAGTTTGCGTCGCTCCAGCGACATGGAGGATGGCATGGTCAGCATCAAGCGGTAGCCCTTCGCGGCTGCGACAAATGCGAGCGCAATACCGGTATTGCCACTGGTCGGCTCAATCAGAGTCATGCCGGGCTGCAGACGACCGTCCTGTTCTGCTGCCCAGATCATGCTGGCGCCGATGCGGCATTTGATCGATCCGGCCGGGTTGCGTGATTCGATCTTGGCGTAGAGATTGCCGGCTGGCCAGAGGTTTTTGAGTCGTACCAGCGGTGTGTTGCCGATCGTCAGCGCGTTGTCTTCATAAATATTCATCAGCTTTTCAACTCCATGACGGCTTGAATCAGGATCAGCAGGCTACTCCAAGCTTGCTGACAACAGGTATAGTTCAGTGTACCGCTGACTGCGGTAAAATGTGAGACGATTTTTTCATATCTGTATAAAGATACGATTTCTAATGCCTTGGGGGTATATATGCATTGGCTGATGCGGCAACTGGCACCTTTGATCGCCTGGCTGGCAGATCGCCTGTTTCATTTGTCCCTGTTCAAGCGGTCCCGTCAGCGTCACCGGCTGGTCATGCGGCTGTTCCGGTTTGCTGCGGACAATGGCAGCCAGCGGGCACTTTCGGTATACGGTCATCTGCTGCACTTTCGCGGCGAAGATGTGGCCAGCCGCATTCAGGGTGGGATCTATCTGCAACGTGCGGCTGATGCCGGTGATCCCAAGGCACAGTATCAAATGGGCAGAATTTTCGAGAATGGATTCGAGCATTACTTCACGCCTGATCTCGGCAAGGCGTTACATTACTACCGCCAGGCGGCGGAACAGCTTCATCCTCTGGCTATTCGACGCATGATTGAGGTTTATGAAGAGGGCGCCCTGGGTGTTGCCGTCGACCCGGCGCGTGCCAACTGCTGGCGTCAGCGCCAGCACCAGGTGCCCTCGGTCGAGGCGCTCAGCGTGTCGTCAGAGTCGCGCTGAAGCTCAGCTCCTCTTCACTTTCGGCAGGGATTTCCATCTGCCAGCTGGCAGATGCACCGCTGACCTGTGTAGTTGGTTTGCTGGTGAGTGTCAGCTTGAACGGCAGTGGAAAGTGAGCAGTCAGGTCCAGAGGTTTGCTCTGTTCCGAGCGGTTACGCACACTGATCCGGTACTCCACCTCATAGCCTTCAAACACTTTTCTGAAGCCTGTTTGGACCTGTTCGATGCCTAGGTCAAAGGCTTCACCCATAACCACTCTGACCTTTTCGCCTGCGGCGGTTGCAGGTACCTGAGTGCCCCCCACAAACTGCAGTTGGCCGTCGGCATCAGGCCGGAACACTCGCGCCTGTCCGCTGGGCAAGGGCAAGCGTGATCCGGATGTGGCCGGTGCGGTGAAATGCAGCTCAGTCAGAGCCTGATCCAGCTGTGGCGGCATCTGTTGATGGGCGTTCACCTGGAGTGCGTAGGTGTATTGAATGCTTGCGGGCAGCTGGGTGTTTGGAATCAAGGGCACCTGTTTCTGCTGCTGATCTTGCAGGTTGTGTAGCCCGGGCAGGGTGTAGAGGTGATAGTCCTGTACCGATCCAGTTTCAACTCCGCTGCCTTTCATGTCGGCTACGGCCGAGCGCATCAGCATGACTTCAGGTCGAGTCTGTTGAGGCTGGTTGACCTGTCCCGCCAGCAGCTTGATGTTTGCCTGGGGCCAGGCCAGGCCGCTGTGGTTGTTCAGAGTGGCGAGGCCTTCCAGGTCCAGCTGTTCACCAGCACTGTCGAGGGTCAGCAGGTAGTCCATCTGCCAGCTGAGGCCTTGTGTTAGATAGCTGATTTCGGCTTCGGCCGCATTGCGGGTGCCCTTGGTGCGAAATGAAAGGCGTGGCTGTAACTGATAGTTGGGACTGTCCGGTTTTACAATCAGTCGCCACTGGCCTTGGTGCAGAGGCAGGGTTTCGATCTCTCCTGCTTCGTTTGCTATCAGTGCCGTGTTGCCTTCAACACGCAGCAGACGCACTTCGGTGCGTGTTTCGGACCCTGTGACGGGGTTGAAGCGGGCGAGGGTAATTGTTTTGCCCATTTGCGTCTGCAGCAGGCTGCCAAGACTGAGCAGGTTCTGTTCCAGGTTTTGCTCCAGAATCTGGCCCATACCGCGCAGTTTAAGCGTTTGAGCCTGCATCTGTGGGCTCACGGCTTGCAGCAGAATCGGGGTATCAGCCGGAAGTGCCGGAACCTTGCGCTGTTCCTGAACCAGTGCGAGGTTCTGCTGGTACAACGTGAGATCAAGACGGGTACGGCTGTCGTCCGCAATACTGATCTCGTCGGCAGCCTGTACCAGTGGGCTCACAAGCAAGCCACCGACCAGAGCGGTGGACAGAGAGAGTTGTCGAATGATCATGGGGGCTCCTGTTATTGCATGCTGGCCGGCAGATCCAGGGCAACCCTGAATCCCCAGCTGTTGCGGGAACTGGTGGCGGGGTGACGGTAGCGGCTTGCCGGGCGAGCGACCCGAGGAATGTCAAACCATGAGCCACCGCGCATGACTCTGTGTGTGCAGTCGCTGGTGCGCGTGGCGCTGCCATCATTCGGCGCGTTGCTGTAGTCGGGCTGGTAGCAATCCAGCACCCATTCATCCACATTACCACTCATGTCATGCAGCCCCCAGGGGTTGGGCTTCATCGAGCCGACCGGGGCTGTCTGCTGACCACCCCATTGGGTGTCACAGCCATCACAGACGGCATATCCCTGGCCCGGCTGGTTGCCCCACCAGTAAATCGATTCGGTCCCTGCGCGTGCGCTGTACTCCCACTCGGCTTCTGTCGGCAGTCGATAGGGTTGTCCTGTCTGTTCGGCCAGCCAGCGGGTGTAGGCATTGGCATCATTCCAGCTGACATTGATGACCGGCCGGGTGCCCCGTCCCCAGCCTTCATCATCCGGCAGGGGACGGCCGGTTGCGTTGGCAAAGCGGTCATATTCCTCGAAGGTGACCTCATGACGGGCCAGGGCAAAACTGCCGCTGATGAGAACTTCATGGACCGGGCGCTCGTTGTCATCTCCGTTACCATGCAGATCGCCCATGCGGAAGCGTCCGGCAGGAATGACGGCCATTTGCGGGCCGCGACCGCCTTCCTGAAGCTCATCCTGAAACAGGGTCAGGTTGTCGACGGGGCGATTGGCTTCCCGCAAGGCGCTGGCCGATTCTACCCCGGCAGTAGGTTTCTCGTTGGTGGGCTGCTCTGCAGCTGTGTGCAGGCGATCAAGTTCCTGCTGCTGGCGCTGATGTGCCAGCTCAAGCGATTCGAACGCGGCCCGCAATTCACGGTTGTTTTTCATTTGCGTCAGGGCCTGAGAGCTGATTGCATCAAGCTGCCCTTGATAAAACAGCAGTGCCAGCCAGAAGCCGGCTATAAAACCAAGCGCAAAGATCAGGCCGCGCCTGGACCAGCGGCGAACCGGCTCGGGCAATTGTGTGAGTGAACGCAATCGAGTAATCAGAGAGCCTGTGCCGGTTTCAGGCTCTTGTTCGGCACCGTTGGCACCGTCGTGTGGGTGTTGCTCTGGCGTGGGATTCTTCTTGTCTTTGGCAGCTGGCGTATTTTCTATGGTTTCAGCATCCGGTTCAGCCTCAGGTTTCGGTACCGGTTGGGGTTCCGGTGCAGATGTTGGCTCGGGGTCTGGCGCCGCTTCGCTTTGGGGCAGCTCCTCAGGAGGTGGGCCGACGCTGTTCTCGGTATTGTCAGAGGCAGGTTCTCCCACAACAACCGCGTCATCAGTAGCATCTACTGCCGGCAGGCCTGGACGCTCAGTGGTGGGCGCGGGTTGAGCCGGAGTGGGCTGAACTTCAGCTGCCGCCTGTTTGATCGCGGTCGCCGCTAGTGGGTCCGGCTCTACCGCTTGTGTCTCGCGGGGCGTCTTGCCGGGACTCTCGCTGCGCATGTCCGGAATCGTGCTCTGCTCTGGGCTGGTTTCGGTGGCAAACAGCTCCCGAACCAGCGCCATGCAGCTGGCAGGGCGGGGCTCTGTTTCAGGGCTCAGGGCACGGCTGAGGCTTGACCACTGTGCCTTGTTGAGCCCGCCAGGAGACTTGAACTCCTTGCGATAGCGCGCCGCTTCACCATCGGCAGGCTGAAAGGCACGCTTGCCGCTGTACAATTCCCAGGCGATCAGGGCCAGCGCGTACACGTCAGATCGTGCGGTCTGGTTCTGCGGATGAAAGGCTTCGGGGGCCTGATAGCTGGGGTAGTCCGGCTGCTTCGGCAGTAGGCTCAGTAACGGGTCGAGAATGCTGCGCCAGCCAAAGCCAGTCAATTTGACGCCGCCGCCTGCATTCAAAAAGATCAGGTCTGGTGCCAATAGTGAGTGAGGCTTTCCCTGTTTGAGCTGGCCACTGTCCACGGCTTTAGCCAGCTGAATCAGCAGCCCCTGTTTCTGGCGATCATTGAGCTTGCGTGCCTGATTGCGTTGGAAAAGATCAGAGAGAGTTTGCCCGTCAAGGTGCTCCAGTGACATGAACTCCAGCCCGCGCCAACTGAAATAACCGTAGCAGGTGGCGATATGAGGGTGGCGCAGTGCCGAGCGCAGTTTTGTAACCAGCTTGCGCATCTGGTCGGCAACTCCTTCGTGGCGAACCAGCTCAGGGCGCAATATAAGCAGGCTGACTTCAGTGCGAGCAGCCGTGGATATATCTTCGGCCAGCCAGAGACTGCCCATAAAATGTTCGCGCTGCTTGCTGATCAGCTGAAAACGATGATGGCTGGGCCCAATGACCAGCTCTTCCTTGAGGCCTGCGTAGGCGGTTTCGATCGGGTTAGCCATCTTGATACCGGGTCCTTGCTGCAAACATCCTTATCATAGCCGACATGTGTGTGGCTTACAGCTGTGAGCTACACACTGCCTGAATCAAGCGCTGGTATCGAGTGGGTCAAATGATTTGACCAGCTCGTCTACCGCTTTCATTTGGGCCAGGTAGGGCTCCAGCTTATCCAGCGGCAGGGCGCAGGGGCCATCGCATTTGGCTTCGTTGGGGTTGGGGTGTGCTTCGAGGAACAGACCAGCGATGCCCTGAGAAAGGCCGGCCCGTGACAGTTGCGCCACCAGGGCACGACGGCCGTCGGCAGAGTCCGAGCGTCCACCCGGCATCTGCAGCGCGTGGGTGGCATCAAACATGACCGGATAGCCGAACTCCTTCATCACGCTGAAGCCAAGCATATCCACGACCAGGTTGTTGTAGCCGAAGCTGCTGCCGCGCTCGCACAGAATCAATCGATCATTACCGGCTTCTTCACACTTGTGCAGGATATGTTTCATCTCCTGCGGCGCAAGAAACTGGGCTTTCTTGATATTGATCACAGCTCCCGTTGCGGCCATTGCACTGACCAGGTCGGTTTGGCGCGACAGAAAGGCCGGCAGCTGGATGATATCGCATACCTCGGCGGCAGGGGCGGCCTGATGCGGTTCGTGCACATCGGTGATAAGCGGCACGTTGAAGGTGTTTTTTACCTCTTCGAGAATTCTCAAGCCTTCATCAAGACCCGGGCCACGAAAGGAGTGCAGAGAAGAGCGGTTCGCCTTGTCGAAAGATGCCTTGAATACATATGGAATGCCCAGTTTTTGGGTCACTTCAACGTAGTGTTCGGCGATGCTCAGAGCAAGATCACGCGACTCCAGTACATTCATGCCTCCAAACAGAACCATCGGCTTATCATTGCTGATCTCGATGGAACCGGCACGCACAACCTTCTGCTGCATAACACCCTCTCGTTACTGGCGAATCAAAACGAGGATTATAAGCCATTCGAGGGGAAATGTGCCGCTTGATGCGCAATCCACTCCAGGGCACGTTTTTCGGACTCTTCAGCAGGCGCCTTGCGCTGGTAAAGCGTAATCTGACACATCTGCTCAAGCATGCGAGCTCTGAAAAGTTGCTCCTGGGTCAGAAAAGCGAGTTTCAGTGTGTAGTGATCGCCCTCATGGGTACATTCAGTGACGAGAGCATTGATGCAAAAATCAGATGAAAGCGCCGGGGCGCTGATGCGCAGCCATTCACCACTGGGGTGGGGGCCTGGTGCCTTCAGGCTCAGGCCCAGTGGCAGGAGAGAGGTGCAGTCGGAAGGGGCTTTATCCAGCGGCAGCAACCTCAGCTCTATCTGATCCGGATGTTGCAGGTAGCGTTGTGGATTATGCATGATCCCAGCCTTTTGAACGGGTACAACGGGTCTGTCGGCCTTGATACCTGTATCTTGAGTGCTATTGCTTCATCCTGCCAGTAAAACCTCAAGAAAAAGCCAGAAGGCGACACCGGTCAGTGACAGGCACCAGATAGATATCCAGCGGTAGCGCCGCATCAAACGCTCTTCATCGTAAGTCGATAAGAGGTACGGTTGGCGCCGGCTTTGTGAGTCTGTCAGTACGTTCATGCTGGGTAGTTGGTGCAACTCGCGCTGCTGCGCCCTGGCTTCTTGAAGGGCTTCTTTCTGAGCCTGCTGCCACTCCTGAAGATCAATCTGGCCATCACCATTCTGGTCAAAGCGCTCGCGAAGCCGATCCGGGTTCTGCTTCCAGTCGCGCAAAAGATCACGGGCGGTGGCTTTCATATCCAGTTGATCGCGGCCACCGCCCACTGTGTGGAAACGTCCCAATGCGTAGAGTTGTTCGTGTTCGAAAATCAGACTTTCGGTATAACGGTAGTGACCACTGACACTGTTGCTGGTCAGAATCGCGGCAATCCCTTTAGCGGAAAGACCACTGGCATTAATGGAAGGAAGTTCGGTGTTGCCGCGCCAGCTTTGTTTGTGCAGGGTTGTTACTTCGGCGCCTGCTGGATCGACCAGGCAGGTGCCGGTCCCATCGTTGATCTGAAACCAGCTGTCGGAGCGGCCACTGCGGACGGTCTTCCACTGCTTGCGTTCGCCCCCGCTTTGCTTCTCTACCTTGTAGGTATACCAGACACAGGGTCGGCCCGACAGTGGGGCGCTCAGCATGCCGTTTTCACCGGCGATCACATGACCGATCAGCTCCACATATCCTTGCGGTGCTGACCGGATACGTGCGGTAGGGGTGTCTGCAATCAGACGGTAGTGGCCGAGTTTACGAAATACGAACCAGAGGGCCACCAAGGCGGCCAGTGCCAGTGCAAGCAGGGCGATCAGTCGTTCCGTGGAGCCCAGGGGGCCGATATCCAGAAGCATGGCTTAGTTGAACAGTTGCTTCATATCAACATCAGCAAGTTCTGCCTCGTCAAACTCAAGCAGCTCAGCCGCCTTGAAACCGAAACGGCGCGCAATGATGACGTCGGGGAACTGTTCGATACGAACATTCAGCCGGTTTACCGAGTCGTTGTAATACTCACGGCGGTCGGCGATACCGGATTCGAGTCCGGTGATGCGGCTGTGAAGATGATGAAAGCTCTCGCTGGCGGTCAGTTCAGGGTAGTCTTCCGCCACGGCGAACAGATTGCCGAGTCCTAACCGGAGCTGGGTTTCCGCCTTGCCCAAGGCCCCCACATTGCCTGCCTCACGTGCATTGGCAACCGCAGAGCGTGCCTGCATGACGGCTTCAAGGGTTTTCTGTTCATACCCCATGTGCTGCTTGCAGGTTTCCACCAGCTTGGGCAGCTCGTCATGACGCTGCTTCAGCAGCACATCGATGTTGGCCCAGGCACGCGATACACCATGCTTGAGCTGCACCAGATGGTTGTAGAGTGATATGAAATAGAAAACGGCAACAGCAAGAACGACCAGCGTAACAATGAACGAAATATCCATGTGTGAACCTCGGAAATGATCCTTTGGCTCACACTATAAACGCATTTCATCGCGGGTAGAAATGGTGCTGATGATCAGATGCTTCCGCCACCGATGATCTCGACTACTACTGTTTTGATCAGGAAGGCGACCAGCCCAAGTCCCAGTGCGAAAAACAGAATAAAGGTGCCGAATTTGCCGGCATTGGATTTTTTGGCCAAGTCATAAATGATGTAGAAAATCGCTGCTGCGAACAGTACCAGGCCAACGTTGAGCATGATGGCTTCGATTTCTGCCAGACGCATGGACGTATCTCCAGATTTTTAAGTTGCATAAATTATGCATGATTGTGAATTGGATAAACACAGAGACTATGTAGGGGAAAATGGCGCTTTTAGAGCAGATCGTCCTTGCCGTAGACCTTTTCCTGCCATTCAGGGCCCAGCTCCTGCTCGATAAAGTCGCGGATGAACTTGCGCACCATCTGGGAGGGGGTAACGTCCTGCTCATTGCACAGGCGTTCAAAGGTGGCTTTTTTCTTGGGATCGATCAACAGGGTGAGGCGGGCAGTACGGTTTTCCATGAAGCAGTCATTACCTTAAAGTCGAGTATATGTTAATCATATTAACATTGAATCATATTTGAGCAACCGTTAATGTAGTTGAATTGTACTCATCGCTTTACTTTCTAAAGGGAACGCCACATGTCCAGACATGCCCGGTTGCACTCGCTTTCCTTCGCCAGCGCACTGCGTGAAGTGCTTCGTGAAGGTTATGATCGCCGAGCGCTTGGACAGGATCTGCTGGCGGGACTGACTGTTGGGGTGATCGCGATCCCTTTGTCGATGGCGCTGGCGATTGCAAGTGGCGTGAGGCCTGAGTACGGCCTGTATACGGCGATTATTGCGGGCTTTCTGATTGCGCTGAGTGGTGGGTCGCGTTTCAGTGTATCCGGGCCAACGGCGGCCTTTGTGGTGATCCTTTACCCGGTAGCGCAACAGTTTGGGCTGGCAGGGTTGCTGGTAGCGACGCTGATGTCGGCCGTTATTTTGCTGCTGTTGGCATTTGCCCGGCTTGGCAGGTTGATCGAATATATTCCCGAACCGGTGACACTGGGGTTTACCTCAGGTATTGCCATTGTGATTGCGACTCTGCAAATCCCTGACTTTTTTGGCCTGCAGCTGGCCGAGATGCCTGAAGCTTGGTTGCTCAAGCTGGCGGCGCTGGGGCAGGCCCTGCCTGCATTCGATGGCGCAACGCTACTGGTGGCGGCCCTGACTCTTGCCACATTGATTCTTTGGCCCCGTTTGCGTTTGCCGATTCCGGGTCACCTGCCTGCCTTGCTGATCGGGGTAGGCGTGGCGTGGATTGCATCAAGCCTTGGCTGGAGCGTTGAGACCATTGGCAGTCGCTTCAGCTACCTGTTGCCGGATGGTTCAACCGGACAGGGCATCCCTCCCTTCTTTCCAGAGTTTGTCTGGCCCTGGCAGCAGCCGGGTCCTTCCGGTGAGCCGCTGGACTGGTCATGGGCGCTGGTGCGTGAATTGCTGCCGGCCGCGTTTTCCATCGCCATGCTGGGTGCCATTGAGTCGCTGCTGTGTGCAGTGGTGCTGGATGGCATGACCGGCAAGCGCCACCATGCCAACGGTGAGCTGCTGGGGCAGGGGGTGGGCAATCTGGTGGCACCCTTCTTTGGTGGTTTTACCGCCACGGCTGCCATTGCGCGCTCTGCGGCGAATTACCGGGCCGGTGCACGATCACCCATTGCCGGCATGGTGCATGCTTTGGTAGTACTCGCTGGTCTGCTGGTATTGGCACCTTTGCTGGCATATCTGCCCATGGCGAGCATGGCTGCACTGCTGCTGATAGTGGCCTGGAACATGAGTGAGGCACCCAAGGTGGTTCAGCTTCTCAAGCGTGCGCCGCGAGGTGATGTGCTGGTATTGCTTACCTGTCTGTCGCTGACGGTTCTGTTCGATATGGTGATCGCCATTTTTACCGGCATCATGCTGGCTTCGCTGTTGTTCATGCGGGATCTGGCAGGCATGACGCGCTTCACCAATATCAGTCAGCAGCAGAAACACGTGCCGGGACAGCTGAGGTCAGGCTGGCAGGTCTACAAGTTGAGCGGGCCGCTTTTCTTTGCGGCTGCCGAGCGGGTGTTTGATGAACTGCACGAGCAGTGCCAGGAAGCAAAAGGCGTGGTGCTGTACATGGATGCTGTACCGTTGCTGGACGCCGGTGGTCTGAATGCACTGGAGCACTTCATTCGTGCCTGTGATCGAGAGGGGATTGAGCTGGTAGTGGCTGACCTGCAATTTCAGCCGTTGCGCGCGCTGGCTAGGGCCGGCATGGTGCCGGTGCCCGGGCAGCTGAGCTTCACTTCGACTCTGGTGGAGGCGTTGCAACCCTTGATAGTTGAACACGCTGCGGCTGATAGCTCTCCAGCCACGCACTAAGCTCTTCAGCCGGCAGTGGACGGCTGAACAGGTAACCCTGCATGAATTGACAGCCCTGCTGAGCCAGGGTGGAGCGCTGGGCTTCGGTTTCCACCCCCTCCGCGATCAGGCGCAACTCAAGGCTGGCTGCCATGGATATGATGGCGCTTACCAGTGAGTCACCGTAGCGGTCGGTGTTGAGGTCACGCACAAACTCTCGGTCAATCTTCAGTGTATCGACCGGGAAACGCCTCAGGTAGCTCAGAGATGAGTAACCGGTACCGAAGTCGTCAATGGCCAGATTGACACCCACCTGCTTGAAACCGTTGAGCCAACCGATGGTTTCTTCCGAGTCTTGCAGCAACAGCCCTTCAGTGATCTCAAGTACCAGCTGGGACGGATTAATCCGGTTGCGTTCCAGAATGTCGCGCACCACTTCGGCTTCCAGTCCCAGCTCGCGCTGGCGCTCGGAAATGTTCACCGACAGATACAGGTTCATGCCATTGTCTGACCAGTGTCGCAGCTGGGCACAGGCCGTTTCCAGTACCCATTCGCCGATTGCGCCGATCAGACCGGTTTCCTCCGCCAGCGGAATGAAAGCGTCCGGTGGTATCATCCCTCGTTCAGGGTGATGCCAGCGCAACAGGGCCTCTACCCCGGTGATGCGCCCACTGCGGCCATGAACCACGGGCTGATAGAACACTTCCAGCTGTTCTCGGTCCAGTGCGTGGCGCAGGTCCTGCTCCAGTGTCATCCGCTGATTGGCATGTTCCTGCATGGCAGCAGTGAAGAAGTGAGTTTGATTGCGCCCGGACTGCTTGGCCTTGTACATCGCCAGGTCGGCGTTGCGAATCAGGGTCTCGGCGGTATTGGCGTCGCCCGGGTGCATGGCGATACCAATGCTGGCACCGATGATCACTTCCCGCTCAGCCAGCAGGAAGGGTTCACTCAACTGATCTATCAGCTTGGCTGCAACATGGGCCGCGTCGGCATCCGACTTGACGTTGTGTAACAGGATCACGAATTCATCTCCGCCGAAACGGGCAACTGTGTCGGTTTCGCGCACACAGTTGTTCAGGCGTTTTGCCACCTGTTTGAGCAGATCGTCTCCGTATTCATGGCCCATGGAGTCATTGACGAATTTGAACCGATCCAGGTCGATGAACAGCAGGGCGATCATCTGTTCGTCACGGTCGGCGGTGATGATGGCCAAATTAAGTCGATCCGACAGCAGGGTTCGGTTGGGGAGTTCCGTCAGCTCGTCATAGTAGGCCTGACGCACAATCTGAGCTTCGTCATTCTTGCGTTTGGTAATGTCCGAGAACACGGCAACATACTCACTGACCTTGCCTTCGCTGTCGTGAACCACCGAAACCGACAACCATTCTGGATAAATGGTGCCGTTCTTGCGCCGGTTCCAGATTTCGCCACTCCAGGAGCCGTGTTTGAGAATTTCCTGCCACATGTCTTGGTAAAAATGTTCGTCGTGGCGGCCGGAGCTGAGCATGCTCGGGTTCTTGCCCTGAACCTCTTCAGGGGCATAGCCGGTGATGCGGCTGAAGGCGGGGTTGATGGTCTTGATCAGACCATTCTGGTCGGCAATCATGATCGCTTCGTTACTGGTGCGGAACACCGTTTCGATCATTTGCAGCTGTTCTTCGACCTCTTTCTGCTGAGTGATGTCTTCTTTCACTGCAATGTAACTGAGGACTTTGCCTGCTTCATCCCTTACAGCGGAGATGGAGGCTGATTCCCAGAAAAGGCTGCCATCCTTGCGTCGGTTCAGCAGCTGGCCATGCCATTCTTCACCCTGCTCCACGGTGGCCCACAGGTCACTGTAAACCTCGGGCGACATCTCGCCCGAGCTGAGCATGCCGGCACTCTGCCCCAGTGCCTCCTCGCGGTTGTAACCGGATATCTGACAGAATTTCGGGTTTACATACTCGATGCGGCCCTGGGTGTCGGTAATCATGACGGATGCAGGACTTTGTTCCATGGCGCGGCCCAGGTTGCGCAGCTTCTGCTCAATTTTCTGAGTATGAGTAATATCCGTACGCACGCAGGCAAGGCCGCCTTCACGGGTGCGACAATCACTGGCCATGATGGAGTGACCGCTGTCCAGATGTTCAATGTAGCTCTCGGCGCCGGGCTGCTCGCTGCCGATCTGTTCGCGTCGAAGCACATGGGGCTGCAGCTGGTGTTGAAAGTCGTCCCATTGCTCTAGTTGCAGCTCATCCATCCAGGGGTAGACCTGACGCCAGCGTCGGTTGCACACCATCAGGCGGCCCGCTGGGCTGAACAGGGCAAAGGCTTCCGACAGGCTCTCAACCGCATCGTGCATCCGGTCGCGGGAAGTTTCGGACTGGCGGCGCAGCAACATGAAGCGACGCAGCAGGTCACCCATCAGCAGGAAGACCAGCAGGAACACTCCAAACAGAGCAACGCCGAGGGCACGGGCATCCATGTTGGCATCTGAGCCACTGAAGTGATTGCGATCCCCGCTCCATAGGATATAGAACAGCAACAGCAGGTTCATTCCGGTCAGAACCAGCATCAGCTTAAGTGCGCGGGAAGAAACTATTCTCATTTAATCCTGTAGTGAATGAAGGGTTAAAGGGGGCAAAGTGTAGCGCCTGGCAGACTCTTTGCCATAGCTAATTCTGCCTATTTACCTAATTGTCCGTCAGTTTTGGGTGCTTGTCAGATTTTTTCCAGCCTGAATCTGTCTTAATAGTGTACAATAAATACATTTAAATAATCGGATGCACCAGAGGTTCAGTCAATGGCAGTTGTTAATCTCGAACATACACCGCGCAACCATTATGAAGTGATATTCAGCAACGGCTTTCGCCCCATGTTTACGCTGGTTGCTTTGCAGGCGTTGCTGGCACTCGGTGGCTGGCTCGCGTTCTGGAATGGCTGGCTGGCCGCTCCGGAAACACTGGGTACGCCATTGCTCTGGCACGGACATGAGATGCTGTTCGGTTTTGTCGGCGCCGCGATAGGCGGTTTTTTGCTGGCTGCAGTGGCCAATTGGACTGGGCGGCGACCGGTTCATGGCGGCGCGCTGGTGCTGCTGGTGCTGTGCTGGCTGCTGGCTCGCGCCGTTGCGTGGCTGGGTGCGGACTGGCCAGCGCTGTTCAATGCGTTGGCAGCCTCACTGTACTGGGTGGTGCTGGCAATTTTGTTCGGACGTGAACTGATAGCGTCAGGCAACCGTCGCAACTTGAAGGTGCTGGTTTTGATCGGTCTGTTTACCCTGTTCAGTCTGGCGTTTCATCTGCAGTGGCTGGCGCCTCTTGATATCCTGCACCTGACTCTGGTGCTGGTACTGATGCTGCTTACATTGATTGGTGGGCGCATCACGCCAGCCTTTACCCGTAACTGGCTGAATCGTCAGTCGCCGACGCCCGAACGGTTACCGGCAGCATTTGGTCCGCTGGATGCAACTGCGGCTGTGATGACGGCGATTTCCGGTCTGGTCTGGGTATTCTGGCCCCAGTCGATGGTTGCCGCAGTGCTGCTGGCACTGGCGGGTGGGTTGCAGCTGGTACGGGTACTGCGCTGGTGTGGCTGGCAGACGCGCTCGGAACCGTTGCTGTGGGTGCTGCACCTGGGCTATGGCTGGATCGGTATCGGCCAGTTGCTGCTGGCCGGTGGCAGTGCCGGTTTCTGGCTCTCCAGCGCCGGTTTGCATGCGCTGACCATCGGTGCCATGGGCGGCATGATCATGGCGGTTGCGTCGCGTGCTGCACTGGGGCATACCGGCCGCGCGCTAGAGTCAACGCCGATACTGACTCTGGCGTTTTTCAGCCTGCACCTGGCGGCGCTCACGCGGATTGTTGCCGCGCTCTGGCCAGCCGTGATGCCGCCGTTGATTACGTTGTCAGCGTTGCTGTGGTTACTGGCCTTTGCACTGTTCAGCTGGCGTTATCTGCCGATTCTGCTGGGGCCATCGGTCAGCTTCAGTGACCGCCTCAAGGCGGGACAGGGCTGATCCTGCCGGCTTACAGGCAGTTGGCCTTGCGGTAGCTGCCCTGATAATCAAACAGGCGCTCACGGACCTGCCAAAAGCCACCCCCTTTTGCGGAGCGGCCTTTCTTGCCGCTCATGCGGGCGATTACGAAATCGGGTGCTGGCAGTAATGCTTCACTGGCAACGACCTCGGCTGCGGAGGTGAAGCGGCGGGGCTGTCTGCCCTGACCACAGCGGCGACCGAACAGGTTATTGAACAGGGCCTTTTGTGCGGGACGATCCATGTGGAAACGCTCCTGCAGTTCCTCTCCCTGTTCCTCGTGGTAGATCAGCGTCACACACTCGCCGCTGGCACTGACACTAATACCGGCGCAGCGAATCACTTTGGCGTCCTTCAGCTGCAGCGCACGCTTGAGCAGGTCATCCGGGTCGATGATCGCTTCATTGCAGCTGTGACAGCGACGGGCGGCGATGTCGTTTTCAGCCCCGCAGTGGGGACATTCCTTGAACTTGAAGCGGTAATCACACTGTTGCGGTTTTTCCCCTTCCAGCTCCAGCAGGCCCTGACAGCGGCGGCCATGGTGTTCGATCACCTGACCGCTGTCGTCTGTCTTGCCCCAGAAAATGTTGGCAAAACCGCAGCTGGGGCAGAACACCTGTACCGGCTCACTGTCGGTTGAGGGGCGCGGTGTGCCTACCTCCGGGTGGTGCAGGTTGAAGCCATTCCCTGCGTAATCGACCACCAGACAGTCCCGCTTGCCCTTGCTCAGGCGCAGGCCACGGCCCACAATTTGCTGATACAGGCTGACCGAAGCGGTGGGGCGCAGGATGGCGATAAAATCCACATGGGGTGCGTCAAAGCCGGTGGTGAGAACGGCAACATTGACCAGATATTTCAACTGGCGCACCTTGAACGCCCGAATCAGCCGTTCGCGCTCCTCACTCGGTGTAGTTCCGGTGACGATGGCGGTCTGCTCGGCAGGCAGATAGCCCTGAATTTCGCGGGCATGCTCGACCGTGGCGGCAAACACCATCACCCCTTCACGCTGCGCCGCCAGTTCGGTGATCTGCTCGCAGATGGCACGGGTAACACGTGGGTGTTTCAGCAGTAGACTATTCAGCTCCCGTTCCGGGTAATGGCCGCTTGCAGAGGGTGTCAGGGCGGAAAAATCGTAGTGGGCGATGGCGGCATCCACGAGCTCGGGGGGGGTTAGATACCCCTTGCGGATCATCCAGCTCAGCGGCAGCTCATAGATGCAGCGCTCGAACACACGGGGTTCTTCGCTGCGCACAAAACCGCGGTAGTGAGTGCGGTAGATCCAGCCATAACCCAGTCGGTAGGGGGTGGCTGTCAGGCCGAGCAGTTTCAGCCCCGGGTTCTGTTGCCGCAGGTGGCTGATCACCTGCTGATATTGTGAGGTGTCGTCTTCACTGACGCGGTGGCATTCGTCGATGATCAGGAGCGAGAACTGATCCGTAAAGTCCTCCAGATTGCGCGCGATCGACTGTACACTGGCAAAGGTAACCTGGTGATTGAATTCGCGTCGGCCAAGACCGGCGGAGAAAATGCCCGCTTCTAGCCCCAGGGCGGCATATTTGGCGTGGTTTTGCTCGACCAGCTCGCGTACATGGGTGATCACCAGAATGCGCTTGCGGGCCAGTCGCGCAAGCTCGGCGATGACCAGGCTTTTACCGGCGCCGGTTGGCAGTACAATCACCGCCGGGTCATCGCCGGCGCGAAAGTGTTTCAGGGTGGCGTCGACCGCTTCCTGCTGGTAGTCACGCAGGGTGAACGCGGTGTTTGTGGGGCGTTTGGCTGTCATGGCGGCCATGGTAATGCGCGGCCTGAGCAAACTCCATCGGTAGGGGGAAATGAATGACCTTTGAAGTCTGGTTACGGCTGTCGGCTTTTCTGTTGGTGCTGCTGTTGTGTGCCCTGTTCGAGTGGCGCCTGCCAAGGCGCAGCTGGCGTTTTCCCAAAGGCTCACGCTGGCTGACCAACCTGACCCTGACCCTGCTGAATACCGTATTGGCCCGACTGACGTTGGGTGCCTTTGCCATCACTGCCGCTATCTGGGCCAGTGATCAGGGCATCGGGCTGTTCAATCACATTGCCTCCCCCCAGTGGCTGATTCTGCTCACCGGAGTCGTTGTTCTGGATGCGGCGGTTTGGCTGCAGCACCGGGTCACCCATCGGGTGCCGTTGCTGTGGCGGCTGCACCGAGTGCACCATACCGACCCGGAGCTGGATGTGACCACGGCGCTGCGTTTTCATCCGGTGGAGATCGGTTTGTCATTGCTGTGGAAGGCGCTGGTGGTGATTCTGCTGGGGCTGACACCGGCTGCAGTGATCCTGTTTGAGTTGTTGCTGAGCATTTCAGCCATTTTCACCCATGCCAACCTGCGCCTGCCTGCAGGGCTCGATCGGCGCCTGCGCTGGCTGATCTGTACCCCGGATATGCACCGCATCCATCACTCGGTGTATCAGCCGGAAACCGACAGTAACTACGGTTTTTTTCTGTCGATCTGGGATCGCGCCTTTGGCTCCTATCGTCACCAGCCCGCCGAGGGGGCAGAACAGATGCGGCTGGGGCTGCTGGAATTTACTGAACCGAGTGAGCTGACGCTGGGGCATTTGTTGCTGCAGCCTTTGAAAAACATCAACCGGATCAACGATAACGGGCCGTTTGAAAAGCCGGATCGGCCCGTGTCATAGAAACGGTGCGCCGCCTTGGGTCAGAGTTTCAATGACCCGACCCCAGCTCGCCTTCAGGGCAGGCCAGCCAAGATGTTCTACATCAGGTGCCTTGATCAGCTCGCCGCGATGTTTGGAGGCCGAAAGCTCGGCCAGCATTCGGGCCAGTGCCGTGGTTTCCTCCTGCTCGGCATAGCGATATTCAGCTGCAAACAGTTCACGGTAGGCCAGTCGATCCGGCACCACCGGGCGACAGCCTGCCGCGACCGCTTCCAAAACGGCAATGCCCTGAAAGTCGTGCAATGCGGTCGACAGCACCACGTCAGAGCGTTGCAGCAACCGACGATAGGCCTCGGTACTCTCGATGTGCCCCCAGCACCCCAGCTGCCCGCCGGATTCAAGTCGCTGTTTCAGTTGATCGAACACCGGAGGCACCCGGCGAAACTGCTGCCCGACCACATGCAGGCGAAAATCGACGTGATCGGTCTGCAGGCGCTCCACTGCGGCCAGCAACAATTCGGGGCCCTTGTCGAACTCCCAGCGGTGATTCCAGACGATCTCCAGTGGGCCTTCAGCTGGTGCGGCAGGCAGGAATACCTGCTCGGGCAGAGGAACGGGCAGTACCTCCGAGCGAGCTCGTATTTGCTCCATCAGGCCGGGAGGAACCTGGTCGGGCAGCTTGCGCAGCAGTCGGTCAGCACCCTCCAGCAAGGTGTCTCGGTTGTAGCCGGAATTGAACAGCACGCGATCGGCACAGAGCGCGTTATAGAGATTCAGTATCAGGGGCTCGACACTTTGATGCTCATGCCCGGACGCGGGGTAGGCAAACTGATTTTCGTGGAAATAGACTACGCAGGGCGTCTGGGCCAGTGAAGGAACAAAGCCGCGCAGGCTGGTCAGGTCCACCATCGAGGTGGCAATGATCAGGTCATAGGGTTGCTGCAGATGATCCCTTTCGCCGAAGGCCCAGCTCAGGCTGTTGCCGCGAATGCGCCAGCTGAAATAACGCGCGGGCAGGCTCAGCACCGTCCAGTCATGTTCAGGCAGGGCATTCACCAGCCCCTTGCGCCAGTACTGATGACTGACCGCATCGTAGGCTGACAGCAGAAGAATCCGCATATCGGTATCCAGGCAGAAAAAGAAACGCATTGTGCCAGAGGGGTCCGAACTTGTCAGACCGTGATCGGCCTGCTTGACTGAGGGTAGATGTTTCAAGGAGAGCACAGATGGCCAGAACAGTTTTGATTACCGGTTGCAATCGTGGTCTGGGGCTTGAGTTCGCCTATCAATATGCACGGGATGGCTGGCAGGTACATGCCTGTGCGCGGGATCTGGTGCATGCCGAGGCACTGCAGGCGCTGGAGGCGCGCTTTCCCGAGCAAATCAGCCTGCATACGCTGGATGTAAACAAGGACGGGCAGATCAAGGCGCTGGACTGCGTGCTGGAGAACACCACCATCGACCTGCTGATCAATAATGCAGGTTATTACGGCCCCAAGGGTGTAGCCTTTGGCACACTGGAACGTGAGCTTTGGCGACAGGTACTTGAAACCAATACGCTTAGCCCATTGATGCTGACGCAGGCGCTGTATCCGCGCATTGCGGCCAGTGAGCTGAAAACAGTGGCATTTCTCAGCAGTAAGGTTGGCAGTATTGCCGACAACACTTCAGGTGGCGGTTACTACTACCGCAGCTCCAAAACCGCACTGAACCAGATAGTGCGCAGCCTGTCCATCGACTTGGCGGGGGCCGGGGTAAAAGTGGTTGCATTGCATCCGGGCTGGGCCCAAACCGATATGGGGGGCAGTAATGCACTGATTACGCCAGAAGAGAGCGTCAGCGCCCTGCGCACGCTTCTGACAGGTCTAACTCAGGATCAAAGCGGCGATTTCATCAATTATGATGGTAGTACTCTGCCCTGGTGAGCTTTATTGCGGTGGTCTGATTGCTATGGAAGGGCCTGACAGGTAGATTTGATTCTCAATGCTTTTGGGCAGGGAAGGTGACAGGATGCTGCTTTCACAGATGCGATCACCGCTGACACTGACACTGCTGTATGCCGTTCTGGGTGTGGCGTGGATTGTGTTCAGTGACCAGCTTGTCGTTTACCTGGCCGGTGATCTTCACCGTTTTGCCGAGGTCAGCCGTTACAAGGGTGTGGCCTTCGTGCTCATCAGTGCGGCGCTTATTTACCTGGCTCTGACCCGTTTCCGGCTTGAGGAGTCGTCCAGCCGTGTCCCTGGGCGCCAACGCTTCCTTGTGCTTGCCTTTATCGCTCTGTTGCTGGTGGTGCCGCTGCTGGGGGTATCTGTAACCCGCCTGTATGGTCCTGAGCTGCAGCAGCGTGAGCTGGACCGGCTGGACCAGGTTGCCGAGCTGAAAAGCTCGCAAATCAGTCAATGGCTTAAACAGAGCAGTCGGGAGCTGGGAGCCATTGAGCAGCTGCTGGTAACAGGTGGCAGTACAGTTGCTCCCGAGTCAGAGGGTTTTGCACGCATGCAGCAGGCCGTTTCCAGTCTGTTGCAGGGGTTGGGTTATTCCGGGGCGGAAATCCACTTTCCGGGGCGGGAGCCGCTTCAACTGGGAACGGTCCCCCGTATAGCGACCAATGGTAATGCGCTCAAGCCCTTCAGAATCAGTCAGAGAGACTGGTTGCAGCTGCTACAGGATGAAAACGCGACTGCCTGGGTTCGACTGTCTCGCCCAAGTCATGGGGATCGCATTGCCCTTGAGCTTTATCGACCGCTTGAAACCTCGCTGCAGCCGATACTGTCTGAGTGGCTGTTAAGTGGAAACAGTGCGGAGCTTCTGTTGCTGCAGGCAAAAGGGGGCCGAGGAGTCTATATTTCACCGCTGAAGCACAGTGACGCTCGGCCCATGACGCAAACTATTTCTCTGATCGGGCAAACAATTCCTGGGGCTATTGCACTGGTTTCAGGTGGCGCGGGTGAGGTTGCTGGCGAGGACTACCGAGGTGTCCCGGTGCTGGCGGCTTACAGAACCGTACCTGATACCCCTTGGGCGTTGGTGATCAAACGTGACCATGATGAGGTGTTTGAGCCGCTTGATACCCTGCTACAGTGGATGCTGCTTTTAGGCATGATATTCATGCTGGCGGTGGGGCTCATCCTGCTGCTGCTTTGGCGTCAGCAGCGCCTGCGGTTAAGTTTGCAGGTCAAGGCGGATCTGGATGCGCGTGACCGAATCCTGCAGCGCTTTTATGACATGCCACTGATCGGAATGGGCATCTATGACCCCGTTGCCCGGCGCTGGGTGCGCGTCAATGACGAACTACTGTGGATGCTGGGCTATGAGCGTGAGCAGTTCATGGCAATGGACTGGCGGGAACTGACCCCAAGCCACCTGCTTGAAGAGGAAGAATATCAATTTCAGGCAGTAATGGATGGTGTCACCGATGGCTACCAGATGGAAAAACAGCTGCGTCATGCGGATGGGCATCTGGTGGATATTCGGCTTAATGTACAGATTGAACGGGAAAACGGCGGCTGGATGCTGGCAATTGCGCAGGATATCTCTGAGCGCAAGCGCCATGAAATGCTGATCCAGCGTCAGGCCAACCTGTACAACATGCTGTCGCAAACCAACCAGATGATTGTGCGCCGCCATACGCCGGATCGGATCTTCCAGAGCGCCTGTGATATTGCCGTCCGTTTCGGCAAACTGAGATTTGCCTGGATGGCTCAGCTTGATCAAAAAGGTCAACTCAAGCCCCTGGCCAGCGCCGGGTTTGGTGGCGAAAGCCTGCCGATGCTGGTGCAGTTGTGCCGCAATTATCCCGAGCAGGGGTTGACCATGGCAGCCATCAGGCAGGGCGAACGCATGCTGGCAAACAACATTTTTACCGACCCCGGCTTTCAGCCCTGGTATCAGCTGGCGCGACGCCATGATATCCATGCTGCCATCGTACTGCCCTTGAGTGATGCCGATGGCCGGCTTGTGGTGATGACACTGTATGCCGGCGAGCCTGACTTTTTCACCGATGAGGTTGTGAATACGCTGGATGAACTCAGCCATGACATCAGTTTTGCACTGGCCAACTACTCACGAGACCAGGCGCTGGAAAAGGCGAACCAGGTGATCAATGCCAGTCCTGTAGTCTTGATGCGCTGGGAAAACAGTGCAGGCTGGCCAGTGAGCTATGTGTCAGACAATGTGCGCCGCTGGGGAATCGAACCTGCGGAGCTGCGAAGTGGCGAGCTTAACTACGAACAACTGATACACCCGGATGATCGTGAGATCATTGCCGCGGAAGTGAAAGGGCATCTTGAACGCAACGAAAACGAATATCATCAGTTGTACCGTTTGCAGCTGGCATCGGGTGAGGTGATCTGGGTAGAGGACCATACCCATGTGCAGCGGGATCGTCAGAACAACATTCTACATACAGAAGGTGTATTGACCGATGTAACCGAGCGCCAGCAGCAGGAGGCACGGCTGGAACGTGCCTCGGCCGTACTGGACAGTACCCGCGAGGCCGTGGTGATCACGGACGCCCGACAACATATTATTCAGATTAACCCTGCGTTCAACGAGATGTTTGGCTGGACGGAGGAGGAGTTGGTCGGCAACACGCCGCACCAGTTTGCCTCCGGCCGTCATGACAGTACCTTTTATGAGCATATGTGGTTCGAGCTGGATCAGTCCGGCCACTGGCAGGGTGAAATCATGAGCCGGCGCCGCGATGGCGAGGTGTTCCCGGCGTTGCTCAGTATCAGCGTGGTACGCGGGCCGCATGGCAGGATCAACCATTATGTCGGGGTTTATACAGACCTTAGCCGCTTGAAAGAGAGCGAATCCAGGCTGGAATACCAGGCACTGCACGACCTGTTGACCGGCCTGCCCAACCGACAGATGCTCTTCAGCCAGCTGGACCACTGTATTCATTACAACTGCCGCCACAAGCGTACATCGGCACTGCTGATGATCGACCTGGACAACTTCAAGGATGTGAATGACAGCTTTGGTCATCTGGTGGGTGATCAGTTGCTTGAGCAGGCCGCGCAGCGACTGAAATTGCGCCTGCGGGACGAAGACATGCTGTTCCGTCTGGGAGGGGATGAATTTGCGATATTGCTTGAGGATGTAAACTCGGGTGGTGATGCTGCCAACGTGGCCTTAAGCCTGATCCGACAGTTTGATGGCAGCTTCACGCTGGCCGGGGGTGTGGAGGTACGGGTCGGTGCCAGCATCGGCATCAGTCTGATCACCAACATCAAACAGAAGCCGGAAGATCTTCTGCAGCAGGCGGATGCGGCACTGTTTCGTGCCAAGGAACGGCGTGGCAGCCTGAGCTTCTACAGTGACGACCTGACTCAGGCTGCCCGCCAGCGGCTGGAGCTGGAACAGCGTCTGGGCCGCGCCATCGAAGCCAATGAACTTCGACTTTACTATCAGCCGCAGTGGTCTCTTGAAACGGGTGAAATGACCGGGGTGGAAGCGCTGGTCCGCTGGCAGGACCCTGAGCGGGGTCTGATCTCGCCAGTGGAGTTTATCCCCATCGCCGAGCAAACTGTTTTGATTGACCATATTGGCCGTTGGGTGCTGAACGAGGCCTGTGATCAAATTGCCCGCTGGCAGGCGGCTGGCCTGCATATCCCGCGTGTGGCTGTGAATGTGTCACCGCAACAGCTGCGCTATCACAGCCTGCCGGATGAAGTGGCCAAGGCGCTGGAGCGGACCGGTATTGCACCGGAGCTGCTTGAGCTTGAGTTGACCGAGAGCGCCCTGATGGCGCCCAACCTTGAACCGGTGGCCATGTTGAAGCAGTTGCGGGGACTGGGTGTGCGGCTGGCAATCGACGATTTCGGTACCGGCTACTCTTCCCTGGCTTACCTGAAACGTTTCCCGCTCGATCTGCTCAAGATCGACAAATCCTTTACCGATGATCTGCTTGAAAGCGATGAGGCTCGTGCCATCGTTGAAACCATCATTGTGCTGGGGCACAAGCTTGGCCTGAGAGTGCTGGCCGAAGGGGTTGAAACCGAGGCCCAGCGCAGCCTGCTTAACACACTTGGCTGTCATCAGTATCAGGGCTATCTGAGAAGCCGGCCGTTGCCGGTGACAGAGCTGGAAGCACTGCTGGTACCGCCACAAGGTTGATCTGTAACAAGTTGGGAGAGTTTCCGGGCCGGGCTTTTGATGTATGATCGAGCTCATGTTCAATACCCGGGTCTCATTATCTGACCTGCAGGGAGTGCAGTGGATACTGTGAGTTCATCAGCCGTGTGTCACAGCTCCAACAGAATTGCTACCAATCTGTTACTGGCCGTCGCTTATGCGATGCTTGGACTCAGCTTGTCCAGCACAGGGCTGCATGACCAGATCGTACCCTTATGGTTGCCGTCAGGCCTCGCACTTGCGGTTGTACTTCGTTTCGGTATGAAGATGTTGCCGGGGGTGTGGCTCGGCAGTCTGCTCGTCAATTTGATTTTGCCCAACGGCTGGAGCCTGCCAGAGACGGGACACCTGCTGACCGCACTGGTGATTGCCAGCGGGGCAGCCTTGCAAACCGGGCTGGCGGCATACCTGATCCGTCGTTTCGGTGTTGATCCGCTGGTGCCTGTCAATGAGCGCTGGATGCTGCGCTTTCTGCTCTTTGCCGGGGTGCTGACCTGCACCCTGAATGCCACGCTGGGAACGCTTGCGGTCACGTATATCAATCAGTCAGGTGGCAGTCTGGGGCTGCTGCTGGATTGGGTCAGCTGGTGGCTGGGCGACAGCTTTGGTGCGGTTTTCGGTACCCCTCTGTTTCTCTCGCTGCTGCCGGCAACCCAGCCTGACGCTGCCTCTCGCCGTTGGGTATTGTCGGTGCGGCTGTTGGGAACCTTATTGGCGTTGATCGTGATCAATCAGTACTACCTGTCTCACCTGTCCAGCCTGCTGGAGCGCAGTTTTCGTCAGGACGTACAATTGATCGACGCCCGTATTCAGGCAACCATCCAGCAGAACCTGCGAGATTTAACTCGGCTTGAGCAACAGATCGCCAGTCGCCCGGATCTGAAGCCGGAAGAGTTTCGAGAGTTGGTGTTTGCTCGCATGCAGGATAACCCTGCGCTGCGCGCTTACTCTTGGGACCCGCTGGTACCGCGTTCGCAACGGACCGAATTCGAGCAGCGCACACGTGAGTTGTTGGGTAACCCCGAGTACACCATTTATGGCGAGTCCCCGCCGTCTGAAGAGGTCTTGATTCCGGTGCAATATGTCGAGCCGCTGGAACAAAATCGAGCTGCATTGGGGTTCAACCTCTACTCGCTGGAAGATCGCCGTCGCTGGGTACTGCAGGCTGAGTCACGCGGTCAGGCGGTGGCAACCGGTATCCTGAATCTGACCCAGGCACCGGATGAGCCGGGCTTGCTGATTTTGCAGCCGGTTTACCGTCAGACGGGGGCAGAGTTGCTGCAGAGTCGGCGTGAGCTGCTTGGCTTCATTGTGGGCGTCTTTACGGTGGCTCAGTTTTTTGACGCCGCGTTGCAGGAGTCAGGCATCGAACATGTGGGCTTGAGAGTCTCTGAGCGATTTGGTGGTTCATTCTACGACACGGTCAAGGCCGGCTCCCAGGGGGTGCGCCTGAGTCAGGAGTTTCCGGTGCTGCTGACGCAGCAGGAATGGCAGGTGGAGGCAGAGGCCGGGCCTGACTATCTGGCTGCTCACCCGATCAGCCAGGCACTCTATCTGCAGGTTTTGCTGGTCGGCATTGGCGCTCTGGCCTCTTTGCTGATCCTGTCGATGTACAACCGTGAACGCCTGCTGGTCGCGCGGGTGCAGCAACAAACGCTTGATCTTGCCTGGCAAGCCCGACACGATGATCTGACCGAGCTGCCCAATCGCACCCGCATGCAGGAGCAGCTGGCGGAATGGCTGAAAACGCCTGACAGCCCCTTTGCGTTGCTGTTCATCGACCTGGACCGTTTCAAACTGATCAACGATAGCCTGGGGCACCAGGTAGGGGACCGTCTGCTGCAGGCGCTGGCGCATCAGATGCGTGTGGAAACGCCTGAAGACTGCAAGCTGTGCCGTATGGGAGGGGATGAGTTCATTCTGTTGGTACCTGGTGCCGCGCAGCGTGCCATTGCCGAGGCTCAGCGGATCCTGCTGATTGTGGGCCGTCCCTATACGGTTGCCGAGCATAGCCTGCAGCTGACCGCGAGTATTGGTATCAGCCTGTGCCCGTCACATGGGTGTGATGCCGACAGCCTGATCAAGCATGCTGATACCGCCATGTACCGCGCCAAGTCGCGGGGCAAGGATCGTTATGAGTTGTACTCTGAGCAGCTAACCTCGGATGCCGTACAAAGCTTTTCAGTCGAACAGGATCTGCGCCAGGCACTGCAGGAACACCAGTTGGTGCTGCACTATCAGCCACAATACCGCCTGGATGATGATCGCCTCTGTGGTCTGGAAGCACTGGTGCGCTGGCAACACCCGGAGCGCGGACTGTTGGGGCCAGACCAGTTCATTCCACTGGCGGAAGAAACCCAACTGATTGTGCCGCTGGGCTGGCAGGTGATCGAGCAGGCCTGTCAGCAGATGTCTCGATGGCTGGAGCAAGGGCTGGATGTTCCGCTGGTCGCGATCAATATTTCACCGCATCAGCTGTTACAGGCCGACTTTATCCCACGCCTGAATGCGCTGGTAGACGGGTTTGGTCTTGAGCGCAAACGCATTGAGTTGGAAATCACCGAGTCGATGATTCAACAGGACCCTGACTTTGTGATTCAACAGCTGCAGCGCCTGCGCCTATCGGGGTATCACTTAGCGCTGGATGACTTCGGTACCGGTTTCTCCTCACTGGACCGGCTTAAGTACCTGCCGCTGAATCGACTCAAGATTGACAAAAGCTTCACTCGCGACATTGGCCGTAACCCCAAGGATGAAGCGGTTATCCTGACGGTCATTGCACTGGGTCGCAGTCTGGGCGTTGAGGTGCTGGCGGAAGGAGTTGAGACTGAAAAACAGCGCGACTTCCTCAAGACACACCAGTGCAACAGCATGCAGGGGTTCCTGATGGGCAAGCCTGTGCCGGCTGAGTTGGTCAGCCTGCCCGGTGAACGCCAACAGGCCTGATACCGGCTCTGCTCTGATTCAGTATCAGGAGGTGTCGCTGACGCAATCGATTACTGCAGAGTAATTGTTATGTTATAACAAAAGTTATAGTATACATGTCCCTTTCTCCAACGTACTAAAGCTGTAAAACCATGATAATGAAATCAACTTTACTTCGCACATTGTCCTTGGCTGTATTCGTGGCCGGTACCGCTCAGGCGGAGCTGTCGGCTCCCGATATCAGCCTCACGATTGATGCCTATCACAAGTCTACGGATACGGCTTTGGGTGGCCGTACAGAAGGCTGGGGGCTGAGCCATACGGAGCTGGCGCTCAAGCAACAGTTTGGCAACCTGATGAGCGGCAAACTGACCGCCGTTATGGAAGCCAATGAGGAGGAAACCGATTTCAGTATTGAAGAAGCCTACCTGCAGACACTGTCATTGCCGGCAGGAATGACGCTGCGGGGTGGTCGCTTTCTGTCGGATATCGGCTATCTGAATGGTCAGCATCCGCATGCTGACAGCTTTGTTGAGCGCCCGCTGCTGTATCGCGCCTTTTTGGGTGGTCACTATTACGACGATGGTCTTGGGCTGAGCCTGGTTATGCCCACGGATCTTTACTGGCGCATCAGTGCCGAGGCATTTGATGGCGACCAGCTGAGTGAAACCGATAGTGGTCGTACGGTGGGTACCTGGGCTCTGTCGACCAGCCTGGGCGGTGATTTGAGTGACTCTCAAAGCTGGCAGGCCGGTTTCAGCTACCTGCGTAACCGCACGCTGGAAGCCGGTGAGCATGATGAACATGACCACCACGACCATCACGACCATGAAGAAGAAGGGCATGGTCACAGCCATGGTGCTGAGTATACCGGCAAGCATATGTACCTGGCCGATCTGGTGTGGAAGTGGGCGCCTCAGGGCAACAATCGCAACCAGCAACTGACACTTTCAGCCGAATATGCCCGAGTAACCGACCCGAACGAATATGCCAGCAGTCAGGAATACCACGAAGGCTGGTATGGTTCTGCGGTATATCGTTTTGCACCCCAATGGAGTGCAGGACTGCGACATGGCCGAATCGATGTACAGATGGGGCATGATGATCACTTCCATGAGGGTGCGCTGGAAGAGACCGCTGTGATGCTGGCCTGGAATCCGAGCCACACCCAGACGCTTCGACTGCAGTACACTCATCAAAATGTACTTCAGGACTGGGATGATACCTTTGATGCGGCAGCTGATGATGTCCTGACGCTGCAGTACATCATCAGCTTTGGTGCTCATGATGCGCATTCGTTCTAGTTTGACAGGCCTTGCGCTGGTAGCGGCATTACTGCCGCTGCCGGCTCAGGCACTTGAGATCTTTGCCTGCGAACCCGAGTGGGCAGCACTGGCTCAAGCACTGGCGCCGGAGGCACGTATCAGCAGTGCAACCCATGCCTATCAGGATCCGCACTATATTGAAGCGCGGCCGAGTCTGATCGCCCGGTTGCGCCGTGCGGATCTGGCCATCTGCAGCGGTGCCTCGCTGGAGGCTGGCTGGCTGCCGGCGTTGCAGCAGCGGGCGGCCAACCCAAAGGTACAGCCGGGGCGTGCGGGTATGCTGTTTGCGGCTGAACATGTCGAAACGATTGATCAGCTCGATCATGTACCTTTCGGTGCCGGTGATGTGCACCCGGAGGGCAATCCGCACCTGCACCTTGATCCGGAACGAATCCGGCAGGTGGCAGCGGTACTGAGTGAGCGTCTGGGTCGGGCCGATCCTGAGCAGGCCGCCCAGTACCGTGCGGCCTACCTGCGTTGGTCCCTGAGTTGGCAGCAGCGTATGGATAAGTGGCGTGAACGAGCAGAGCCGCTGCGCGGTCGTACGCTTGTGGTTCAACACAGCACCTTTGATTACTTCTGGCGCTGGCTGGGACTGGAGGTAGTGGCCGATCTGGAACCCAAGCCGGGTGTGCCGCCGACTCCGGGTCATCTGGCATCACTGGTCGAGGATGTGAAGGCAAAACAACCGCTGGCCATTGTGCACAGCTGGTATCAGGACCCGCAAAGTGCTCAGTGGCTTGCCCAAAAAACCGGACTGCCGGTGTTGGCACTGCCGTCCACAACCGCGCCAGAGCAGGGGATAGAACAGCTGGATCAGTTGTTCGATCATCTGCTGGCGCAGCTACTGGAACAGGTTGATGCTGGCTGAAGCGGGGCTGTTACTGGTTCCGTTGGCGGCAGGGCTGCTGGTACTGCTGACCCATCTGCCGCTGGGCGAGCAGGTGCTCAAACGTGGCATTCTGTTTATCGACCTAGCGGTGGCTCAATTGGCTGCGCTGGGAGCCTTGCTGGCGCAGCTAGTGTGGCCGGAGGTGCCATGGGCCGCGCTGGCAGGTGGCACTTTGCTGGCGGTGCTGGGTGCCGGTCTCGTGGGCTGGTTGGCTGCATGGTATCCAGCCCAGCGGGAGGCGGTTATCGGGTTGCTCTATGCCGGGGCCGCCTGTTCGCTGCTGTTGTTGCTGGCATCCGATCCCCATGCGGGACATCAGCTGGCCCGCAGCCTTAACGGTGATATTCTTTGGGTCAGTTGGAATGACCTGTTGCCGCTGGCGCTGCTGACTGTCGCTTTCTGGACTGTACAGTGGCGGTACTCAAACTGGCTCGGTGCTGTAGGGTTCTATCCCTGTTTTGCGCTGCTGGTCAGTTTTTCGGTACCGCTTCTCGGCGTCTATCTGGTGTTCGTGACGCTGATTGCACCGGCGTTGGTGGCGCAACTGGCGGGTGGTCGCAGCGCTGCGCTGCTGTGCGGTTGTGTTGGCTACCTGCTGGGGCTCGGCCTGGCATGGCAGCTTGACTGGCCGGCGGGCGCCACTCTGGTGCTCAGCCTGTTGCTGGCAAGTGTGATCTGGGTGGTACTGTATGGCCTGAGAGCAGGTTACTCTTCAGGCCAGTCTTCCGCATCATCCGGCAGTTCATAGGGTTGGATGCGGTAGGCTTCCAGTCGGTAGCCTGCCGTTCCCATCTCATGGCTGAACACTTCAGTCGTCAGCCGGCCGCTGATCAGCACCGCATCGTACAGGCTTTCAACCCGTGTGCCGGGCTGGTAATGCACGTCGATGATCTGGTTGGAGGGCGGTGGCGGCACATGAATACAGGCGCCGAAATAAGGTACCAGAAAAAAACGATCAACCACGTCACCCACCCCTTCAAGTGGTACCACAAAGCCTGGAATGCTCACCATGCGGCCATCCATCGACTCCACGACTGGGGCTGAAGCCAGTGTCTGCATCATCTGGTCCATGATCTGCTGCGCTTTCGGGCTGTAATCGTCCAATGCATCCAGCTCGGGGCTATTGAATAGCTCTTCAAGTGAGAGGCCATAGTCTTCCGGCATCAAATCATCCCAGCGTATCTCGGCCGCGGTTTCGCCATTGACGATGATCTCGTCATTGGCCTTCAGTGGCTGCAACAGCGAAAGGCCCAGTATCAGAGTAGTCAGTACACGCATTGAGTTCTCCATCAGTTGCGCCGGATCAGACTGTTGGCCAGTGCCATGCGGTAGGCCATGAGGGCCGGTATCAGTCCGCTGAGCACTCCCAGCAGCAGGATGATACCACCAAGTGCCCATTGCTCGGGTGACAGCTTTGCAGGTACTAGCCGCAGGCCAAACAGATCCAGCAGAGGCTGTTGCAGCAGTGTCATCCCGCCCCAAAGCAATAACAGCCCCAGCAACAGGCCACTGAGAGTCAGCAGCAGGCTTTCAGTCATCAGCAGGCTGGCGATGCGCAAGGGGGATGCCCCCAATGCCCGCAGTACGGCAATCTCATGTCGGCGCTGCTGCATGCCACTGAGCAATACGGCCAGCATGCCACACAGGCCGATCAGCAGTGCAGCACCGGACACGGCCAGCAATGCTTTTTCGGCCACGCTGACCACTTGCCACAGTTCCTGCAGCGCCACGCCAGGCAAAACGGCAGTGAGGGGATCGTCCCGTCGGTTGTTCAGTTCGCGCTGCAGATGGAAGGTCTGCAGGCGAGATTCAAGGCCCACCAGAACAGCCGTAACTTCTCGGGGTGTCAGGTCGCGCTTGCGGGCCTGCCCGGGCGTGACCTGCATACCCGGCAGGGGGATGCCGGCACGCCAGCCGAGATGAACAGCCTCCAGCCCCTCAAGTGATACCAGCAGGGCCCGATCCAGTGGTGTGCCGGTGGCGGTCAGAATGCCGCTGACCTTGAAGGGCAGATTGTCGTGACGCTTGAAACTGGTGTTGCCGGCACCGTGTGCGATCACCAGGCGATCATCAAGGTTGTAGCCCAGCTCGCGTGCCACCTCGGCACCGATTACTACCGAGAACAGGTCATTCAGCGGGCCACCCTGAGCGAACTCAAGCGGTTGTTTGGCGCCGTAGCGGTAATGTTCAAACAGGCTGTTGTGAGTGCCCACAACACGATAGCCGCGATGTGAGTCGCCCAGTGACAGCGGGACTGTCCAGGCGATGCGCGGGTCATCATTCAGGGCTTCGTAGCTGCTCCAGCGGATATTGCTGGTCGCTGAGCCAATATGAAACACGGAATAGAGCAGCAGTTGTACCGGCCCGGAGCGAGCACCGACAATCAAATCGGTACCAGAGACCGTATCGAAAAAACTCAAACGGCTTTGTTCGCGAATCTGCTGTACACCCAGCAACAGAGCAGTGCTTAGCGCCAGAGTGAACAGTGTCAGCAGTGCGCTGGCACGGCGGCTGGCCAGACTGCGCAGTGCAAGTCGGATCAGCATGAGCCGGCTCCTTCCAGTGTAAGGTGGCGTGAGAAATACTCAGACAGCGCAGGGTCATGGCTGACCAGCAGAAGGGTGGTATTACTCTGATCCAGTTCTTCCAGCAGTAACTGCATAAAGCGGTCACGGCTGGCACCATCCAGCGCCGAGGTGGGCTCGTCCGCAATGATTAACTCCGGTGCGCCAATCAGAGCACGGGCAGCGGCCACGCGCTGCTGCTGACCAATTGACAACTCGGCGACGGCTCGGCGCTGAAACAGTTCAGTAGGCAGCTGCAACCGTTCCAGCAGGCGATGCGCTTCTGCCTGAACACTGCCACTGCGGCGGATTGCGGCTTCGCGCCGGGGGGCTGAAAGTGTACAGGGCAGGCTGACGTTATCGATCAAGTTCAGGTAGGGCAGCAGGTTGAACTGCTGAAACAGTACGCCAATATGGTCTGCACGCAGGCGATCACGCTGGCGCTCTGACAGGTTCACCAGGGATTGACCAGCAAGGCTGATTTCTCCTTCGAAACTGCCCAAGACACCCGCTATCAAGTTCAGCAGGGTGCTTTTGCCGCTGCCGGAAGGACCTTGAATGAACAGGTGCTCTCCGGCCTGCAGCTGCAGGTGTTGAATCTCCAGCATGGGCGCTTGTCCGGGCCAGGCAAAACGCAGGTTGTCGATACGGATGATCGGTTTCATGGCAGTTCAAGCAGGGTTTCGCCCTGCCGCAGTTGGCTCAGGTGCTGGCCTGATGGTGTGATCAACTGAACATCCAGTCTCTCGATCCCCGGATAGTGCTTCATCAACGGTAACTGCAATTGTTTCAATTGTGCCGAGCCGGCACAGAGATAGTGATATTCCACCATCAGATCGGCATGTTCCTGATACTCATCATCCGCACTGTGATCATGCTGGTCGTGGGAATGTGAGTGCGCATCATGAGTATCCGTTTCCTTGAATGGCTGGTGCAAGGCGACTTTGCTCAGACTGCAATCGGCTGCAGCCGGAAGTTGCAGCAGATGCCCGGCCTGCTGCAGTTGTTGCTGCAGTGAGGTCCAGTCAGCCTGCTCCTGTTCAGACATTGGACGATGCTCAAACCCGACCAGGTTAGCCAGGGGCGAGCGTATTGAAACGGCGAGCATGGGAGGGTCCAGCACCAGATCGAGCTGGGCAACACCGTGTTGGTGTACACCGGCCGCAACAGCCGTCTGAAGCGGGAGAAGGGCGCATAACAGCAGGGGGGTGATCAGTCGCATCTTGGTCTCCGGATACCATCTGTCAAAAAGTAAGCGTTACTTTATAACATGATTCAGTACACTCAACGGCACCTGTGACAAGGGAAGCTACGAATAAGTCCGATCCAAGGCTCTGAAATGTCGTTATCACCGCCTCA
>ERZ1673962.108-NODE-108-length-69530-cov-4.668831_pt1 | contig 69530 bp, 62 predicted proteins | sample MGYA00580188_ERZ1673962 | MGnify/ENA primary metagenome ERZ1673962 (study PRJEB41334, sample SAMN05608104) | rock metagenome | biome: terrestrial subsurface; feature: shale formation; material: shale | place: USA: Pennsylvania ...
AATTTATAAATATCGATGAAATAAAAGATGATAAGACCAGGATGATATTTTCATTTCTCGAAAAGAACCATGTTTAGTATATATGTAATTGGAAAATAAAAAAAATCATTCCTGAATAATTTAGTTTATAAATGAATTGAGAATTTATGATAAAAGTAAGTGTCTGCATACCGTCATATAACAGTGAAAAATACATAAAGCAGGCCATACAATCGGTATTTTTGCAAAATTATAAAGATTATGAAATCGTAATTGTGGATGATGGGTCTTGTGATTCCACACAGCAAATTATTGAAAACTATGCAAATAATGATAAAAGAATCACTTTTCATAAAAATGAAGTCAACTTAGGTATTGTTGGGAACTTCAATAAATGTTTGGAATTTTGTCGTGGGGAGTTTGTTAAGTTTCTGCTTGCCGATGATGTTTTTTTGTCTCCGGATTGTTTAGGTCGATTTGTTGACGTGCTCGAAAGTCATCCGGATGTTTCGCTTGTCAGTTCGGGGAGAAAACTCATCGACTCCAACTCCAGGGGCATTGGTGAGGCTGTTTGTTACGAGGAGGGGCTCTATTCACCGGGAAGTGAAATAATCAAAGATTGCCTCCTTTATCTTAAAAACAGAATTGGTGAGCCTACCTCCGTTTTATTTCGTAAAGAACTGCTTTCTAGAGGGTTCGATGAAAATTACGAACAACTCCTTGATCTGGAAATGTGGTTTTACCTTCTGGAAAAAGGTGATTTTTTTTATATAAAGGATTGCCTGGTTGGTTTTAGAGTCCATCCCGAACAAGCAACCCAAAAAAACAAACAAAATCTTACGTATTTAAACGATTTCTGTTTATTGCTTAATGATTATTGCCATAAAAAATATATAAAATTTAGTAAAATAAAAAAGAAAATCGGTCTGTTAAAACATTTCGACAAAATCTATAAGTTATATAAGAATGGAAAATTGAAGTTTCATGATATGAAAACATTGATTGAAGGATATATGCCATTTGCTGTCTTTTTGTTTCTCAGGCCATTTTACAAAATATCAAAAAATATAATACGAATTAAGTATTTAAGGTAAGCACGTGTCCTGCATGTCACGAACGGGTATTTTATGAAAAAGTTTTTGGTTACCGGAGGTTGCGGATTTATAGGGTCAAATTTTATCCGGATTGTCCTGAAATACCGGAAGGACGTAAGGATTATCAATCTGGATAAGCTGACTTATGCCGGCAACCTTTCCAATCTATCTGAACTGGTGAATGATTCCCGGTATCGGTTTATGGCCGGAGATGTCTGCGACCATGATCTGGTGTTGCGGATCTTCGATGAAGAAAATATCGACGCCGTGGTTCATTTTGCCGCTGAATCTCATGTCGACCGCAGCATTGACCCTGCCGATTTTATCCAGACAAACATTTTAGGTACTTTCAACTTGCTTGAAGCAGCTCGTCAAGCATGGTTGTCCGATTCTCCTGCTTCGGAAAGCGGTAAGCGTTTTCTGCATGTCAGTACCGATGAAGTGTATGGATCCCTGGGTGAGACCGGTTTGTTTTCCGAAACCTCACCTTACGATCCTCGATCCCCATATTCGGCGAGCAAGGCTTCCTCCGATCACCTGGTCAGCGCCTATTTTCACACCTATGGATTTCCTGCATTTATCACCAACTGCTCCAACAATTACGGGCCTTATCAATTTCCCGAAAAACTGATTCCCTTGATTATCCATAAGGCCTTGAAAGGAAACCCCTTACCTGTTTATGGCGATGGCAGGAATGTTCGCGACTGGCTTTTTGTCGAAGATCACTGCCGTGCCATTCTCCGTGTTCTGGAAAGCGGCAGGCTGGGACAGGCCTATAACATAGGGGGGAGCAATGAAAGGCAGAACATCGAGGTGGTGCACGCTATCTGCGATATTCTGGATCAGAAAGTCGGATTTCTTCCCGGTCGGAAATCCCGAAGAGAGTTGGTTGCTTTCGTCAAAGACCGTGCCGGTCATGACCGCCGTTATGCCATCGACGCTTCTAAAATCAAACAAGAGTTGGGTTGGGAGCCCGAGGTCGGTTTTGAAGATGGGATTCGACGAACCATCGATTGGTATCTGGACAATTCGAACTGGTCTGAATCGATTCTGGACGGATCTTACCAGGAATATTACCGAAAAATGTATGGGCAGAAGCTTGAGACAACTCCTTAGGAGGTTGGTGAAAAGCAGCCTGCGGAGTTCGTGGCCGGGCGATCGAAATCAGGGCTGTTTTGGAAATCCTTGATTTTGTAAACCAGGCAGGAACTTCTTTTCATCTCGCGCTGTTGGACAAGACCATGGAGGGTAATGTTCGACTCGGGTTTGTGATTTTTAGACAGTTTAGGGTGAAGGAAGGTGAGACAATGGTGGTTAAAAATCCTCGGATGGCTGTTGTGGGTGCCAGGGGGATGTTGGCTCGGATGGTGATGAATATGGCGCCTCCCAGTTGGAAGCTCGTCGGTTTAAGTCATCCCGGTTTTGATTTGACAGACCAATTCTCTACGGCGAACGGGTTGGCTGAGCTTCGACCTGATGTAATCATCAACTGTGCAGCTTATACGGATGTTGATGGTGCGGAGTCCAAAACAAATCTGGCTTTTTTGGTGAATGGCGTCGGCCCTGGGAATTTGGCGCGGGCTGCGAAAGAACTCAACGCGACGCTGGTGCACATCTCCTCCGACTATGTTTTCAATGGGAATAAAACCGTCCCTTATGGCGAATCCGACCCTCCCGATCCGCGCTCGGTTTACGGGAAATCGAAACTTCAGGGCGAACAAGCCATATTGGAAAGCGGGTTGGAGAGGTTCTTTATCCTGCGCACCAGCTGGCTTTACGGAGCAGGCGGTAAGAATTTCGTCGAAACCATCATCCGGTTGGCACAGCAGAAGCAAGAGTTGCATATCGTCGCAGATCAGATCGGTTCGCCTACTTATACCGCCGATCTGGCGCAGGCTGTCTTCACTCTCCTTGCTCTTGAAGCGAACCGGCAGGAGACGACGCGGCCCAGGGAATCTCTCTCCGGGATTTATCATTTTTCCAACGAAGGCGCATGTTCCTGGCATCGATTTGCCAGCGAGATCGTATCCCTTTTGAAAAAGACTTCCATACCTGTAAAGACCAGGCGAATTTTGCCTATCGGCACAGTCGATTATCCTTTGCCGGCTCCCCGTCCTTGCTATTCCGTGTTGTCCGGTGAGAAGTACAAAAAGGTCACCGGGGCGGTCATCCCTGGTTGGCGTGAGGCTCTGGAACGTTATGTTCTCAATCGTGACAAGTTGAGTCAGGGGTAGGGCCAGGCGAGGCACTTAGGTTTTTCCTCGCGAAAGAATGGTGTTTTGATTTTCCAGATATGGTTGTTATGAAAGGAATCCTTTAAAAATGGCTGGAATAAAAAAGGGCATCGTCCTGGCCGGCGGTGCCGGCAGCAGGTTGTATCCGCTTACCCTTGTGGCCAGCAAGCAATTGCAACCTGTCTACGACAAGCCGATGGTGTATTATCCTCTGGCGACCCTTATGCTTGCCGGAATTGATGATATCCTGATCATTTCCACACCTCATGATATCCCTCGATTCCAAGCTCTGCTGGGGGATGGCAGCCAGTGGGGCATCTCACTGTCTTATGCTGTTCAACCCGAGCCCAAAGGGATTGCCCAGGCTTTTGTAATCGGCGAACAGTTTATTTCCGATGAATCCGTTTGCTTGATCCTCGGCGATAATCTGTTTTACGGCAAAGTCGGATTGGACAGAATCGCTCGGAAATTTGACCAGGGGGCCATGGTTTTCGGTTATCCGGTCAGCGACCCCGAACGTTACGGAGTCGTGGAGTTCGACACGTCGGGGAGAGCTGTCGGGCTGGAGGAAAAGCCCGCCCGACCAAAATCATCCTATGCCATCCCGGGGCTGTATCTGTATGACAGCAAGGTTGTCGAGCTGGCCAAGGGATTGAAACCATCCGCGCGTGGCGAACTGGAAATCACCGATCTGAATCTGGAATATCTGCGAAGAGGGGAGCTTCGGGTGGAAAAACTGGGTCGCGGCATCGCCTGGCTCGATACAGGGACCCATATGAGTTTGCTTGAGGCCAGCCATTTCATAGGCACCATCGAAGCAAGGCAAGGGACAAAAATTGCGTGTCTCGAGGAGATCGCTTTGCGAAAAGCTTTTATCGGCAAGCAACAACTGGAAGACATCATTCACGGCATTCCGCCGTCGAGTTATCGCAGTTATCTCGAGCAGGTACTGAGGGATGAATTATGAGAAAGATCGAAACGGAACTGCCCGACGTTTTTATTGTCGAACCTGAAGTGTTTGGCGATACGCGCGGTTTCTTTTTCGAAAGTTTCAACCAGAAACAGTGGGAAAAGGTTATCGGACTGAATACTTGCTTTGTCCAGGATAACCATTCCCGCTCCGTCAGGGGGGTTTTGCGGGGCTTACATTACCAGGTCAAGCAGACTCAGGCAAAACTGGTGCGCGTTGTTGTCGGCGAAGTCTTTGATGTCGCTGTCGATGTTCGCAGCAAATCCTCGACCTTCGGTAAATGGGTCGGAGTACATCTTTCCGCCGAAAACAAGCGCCAACTATGGATCCCTGAAGGTTTTGCGCACGGTTTCCTGGTGTTGTCGGACGTTGCCGAGTTCCTCTATAAAACCACCGATTACTATGCCCCCGAGTATGAACGGACAATTCTTTGGAACGATCCGGAACTGGGGATTCTCTGGCCCGTTTATGAAGAACCTCGACTTTCGAAAAAAGATCAAAAGGGTTTGCTGCTCAGAGAGGCTGAAACTTTCTAGTTAGTTACGAAAAAAATGCCTGCAGGAATGGCAAACATGTGTATTCATAAAAATCGTTTAAAGTAAAAAACAAAGCGCATTAAACTTGTTTGTATGAGGGCGCATTTTTCAATCGCACCAATAAAAACTTTAACCATCAAAATAGTGGTAGAAAAGGGCAGGTGTCGTGAAAATTGCTGTGATCCGAAAGGAGTCCGGTTTTCGGATGGGGGGAGCAGAAAAGTACTGTGCGAACCTTTGCCGTTGTTTGGCCGAGTTGGGTCATCGGGTGTTTCTGGTGGCCTGTGAATGTGACCGCGATATCCATCCCAACCTGTTGCACGTACCGGTCAAGGTCAGCAACTGGTCTTCATCGGCCCGAAATCTGTCTTTTCATCGCAACAGCCAGGAGGCCCTAAGAAATCTTGACGTCGACTGCGCATACGGTCTGAGCCGTACTTTCCCTGTCGATGCTTTTCGCATCAGCGACCCTTTGCATGCCTCATGGTTCGATATTCGTTACACTGATCGATGGCGCAACATGATTGAGCGACTGAACCCGCGCCATCGTACCATTCTGGGGTTGGAGCAAAGCATCTGCAATCCCGAACACACCCGGGCCATCATCACGAATTCGAAATGGTCCCGACAGCAGTTGCTGAACTGCTACGAGTATCCGGAAGAGTCTGTTCATGTGGTATACAACGGGGTCGATCTCGATAAATTCCGGCCGTTGCAGCAAGTGCGACCTGTCGATGAAAAATTAAAAATCCTGTTTGTCGCTCATGATTTTAAACGCAAAGGGCTCGGTTTCATTCTCGATGCTTTGAGGCAACTCAAGGCGCAAGGGGTCGCTTGTCACCTGACTGTCGTAGGGCGAGACAAGCCCAGTCCGTTTCGCAGGGAGGCTGAAAAGTTCGGTGTGTCCGAAAATATAGATTTTTTCGAACCCAGCAGTCGACTTGAGGATTATTACAACGACTCGGATTTGTTTGTATTTCCTACCTTAAGCGACCCTTTTGCCAACGTTTGCCTGGAGGCGCTTGCCTGTGGCCTGCCTGTTATGACGACCACCCATAACGGTGCCGCCGAGATCCTTGTCGAGGACAAAACCGGTTACGTGTTGGAAGGGAGCCGTCCTTTGGCGTCTCAGATTGCCGCTAAAGTCATGCGATTCAGTCGTCTTGCCCTGGAGGACCGTCTGGAAATGAGGCGGCAGGCCAGGCTTTGTGCAATGGGGTATACCGTTTTGAATAATGCCCGGCAGACCTTGGAGGTTTTGACGGCTTTGACGCGACCTCGGCAGGGGCGCTAAGCTTTTTTTGGATATGTTTCATGTGTTTTTTTGCAGCCCTGATCAATCGGGTGATACGCGGCAGTGTTTCTATTTGGTAACAAGGTCTGGACCCGATAGTTGCCCTCCGTTGTATGAGAGAAAAACGATAGCGGCCTGAAGGCTTCACAGGGTGGAATTATGTATATTCATAATAGCTGTATGAGTTGGACGTTGGAGTTTAAAAACGAAAGCCTTGAGGAGCAGTTCGTTAACGAAGTGGTTTTAAATAATCCTTTTGTTCCAAGGATTGTTTATTTAGGTGGCAGTTTTTTGTATGCGATTTTTTTCGTTTTGGACTTATTCTTCCTTAAAAATATATTAATATATTCAATTGTTGTAAGATTTTTTATTGTTTGTCCAATGCTTTTCGGGACTTATTTTCTGATAGGTACGACATTTTATCGAAAACATTGGAAAGAAATTGACTTTATAAATGGATTTGTTGCTGGGATGGGGTTGGTTTTATTGATATCCGTTTCACAAAATCCAGCCAGTCATCTTTATTATGGTGGCTTGTTATTATGCTGTCTTTTTTATTACGTTTTTAAGCCAAACCAGATTAGATCCAACCTGCTTTCCTGGGGGATTTTTGCAGCATATCTAATTACAACAATCTTTTTTACAAAGGTTCCTGAAGAGATCGTTTTGAATAACGTTTTTATTTTCTTTTTTTTCAATATCGGTGCCATGTTTGCCTGTTATGCGATGGAGCTGTCTCAGCGGAGGGAGTTTATAAACAGGTGTACGATCCAGGATCAGTCTGACCGCCTATACAAGGCGTTGTCAGATGTGGATCAACAACGCGAAAAGGCTGAACGCCTGTCCCTTCTGGATCCTCTTACCGGGCTTCCGAATCGGCGGCATTTTTTCTCGATTTTGCAGAGGGAGTTGGAGTGTAGCATCAAGGGCAGGCGGGACATGGGGCTGATGCTGGTTGATATCGATTATTTCAAAGAAGTCAATGACAGATTCGGCCATGTATACGGAGATCAGATTTTGGCGCTTGTCGCTGAAATCATTGCCGATTCGGTTCGGAAATGCGATACGCCATGCAGGTATGGCGGGGAGGAATTCGCAATTTTACTGCCAGGCGCTGCCGGAAGTATTGTGGAAAAGATCGGTCGCCGGCTTATGGATAGAATCGAATCCGCCAATGTGCTGGGCAAAGAGGAGGGGGCGGGGCTGACGGTCAGTATCGGCTTTGTGTCTCTGCGGAACGAAGAGAAGGTGTCTGTCGAAGATTTGATACGACGCGCGGATCAAGCCCTGTATGAAGCCAAAAGGACCGGCCGTAATCAATTGCGCATGTGGGCTTCCCAGGGGGCGGATCGTCTGGTTTGATTTTCTGATCCTGAATTTTATTTGTACTTCTTACTAAAAAAATATCCCAGCACATTATATTATTCCATGCGTGGTATTTAAATTATACGTTTTACTTTATCTGTTCTTTGGTGAGATATGTGGTTGATGTAAATGGTTGACTGGATCGATAATGACTGATAAATTTTCTCCTGGAACATAATTTGTATTTTTAACCAGGATAAACTATGTTTGCTTATATCGAAATCGATACCTCGCTTTGCAAGGGGTGCGGTCTTTGTACTATATCCTGTCCTAGAAAGCACCTTTATCTTTTTAATGAAAACTCAGAAAAAAATTTATATGTTGCCAAGTTTAAAGAAGATGCTCGATGTTGGGGCTGTGCATTTTGTGCAAGTATTTGTCCGGACATGGCTATAAAGATTTTCAGTTCGTTAAGAAATGAAATAACAGGTAGATTAACTAAACAATTTTCGCTTTATCGTAAAATCGTAGATACTCACTGCCGTTGATCTGAATTTTTTCTCCTTTCTGGGTCGCCCTTCCGATTTCCCTTCTCCCCTTTCACGGGGGTTGAAAAGTCTCCCGCAGAGCGGGATGATCGTCTTCAATGTAAAAATACGAGCCTGACGGTAATGTTATCGAGTTGCGCTACCGTATCTTTTCAGTTGCTTGTTTTACTGCCGGCCGGCAATACCGGACAAACCGAATTGTCGGTTGTGTAACGATTTTACGCCACCTGTTTGTCAAAAATACCGATGCTGTTCGAGGCAAAGCTCCATGACTTCCATTTTTTCTGGAAAAACAGATTTACACTCAATGCAAAAGGAAGGACGTAATCTGTTGAGGCTTGCGGGGCCTATTCTCACAGCACATCTTGCTCAACAGGCTTTGGCTTTTACGGATACGGTAATGGCAGGAAGGGTCGGTTCCGCCGACCTGGCAGGTGTAGCAGTAGGTGCGAGCTTGTGGATTCCGATTTCACTCTTTCTCTATGGCGTGTTGCTGGCGGTGACGCCCATGGTTGCTCAATTGCACGGCGCAGGCAGGACGGAGGAAGCCGGTCCTCTTACAAGGCGAGGGATATGGCTTGCTTTGCCGATGGTGTTGATGGCTATATTTTGTTTACGTCATGCTGGCGGCGTTTTTGTCTTAATGGATGTGGTGCCGCAAGTGGGTTGGATTGCCGGGCGCTATCTTCGCGCAATAGTCTGGGGCCTGCCTGCTGCGGCAGTCTTTTTTTTATTGCGAAATCTCAGCGAAGGTATGGGGCTGGTGCGGCCGAGCATGCTTATAGGGCTGGCCAGTCTGCCTGTCAATGTTGTTTCCAACTACATCTTCATCTATGGCAAACTGGGGTTCCCCGCCCTTGGCGGTGTCGGGTGCGGCTATGCCTCGGCAGTTACCCTTTGGTTCATGTGTGCCTGCATGTTCGGGACGGTGGTGCGGGGACGGTTGTATAAGGATACGCATTTTTTCGACCTGCGCAGGTCCTGTGGCAAAGAGGGAGCAGGTCAGATTCTGAGGCTCGGGTTTCCCATAGGATGTTCTCTGCTTGTCGAGTCGAGTGTCTTTGCGCTGATTGCCCTTTTCCTGGCGCCTTTGGGAGCGATCGTCGTGGCGTCACATCAGATCACTTTAAATTATTCCGCGACGGTCTTTATGATTCCATTGAGCATATCGAGTGCCATCACCATACGGATAGGCCATGCCATCGGGGCAGACAGCCCGGCTTCGGCCCGGCTTACGGCTCGGACCGGATTGTGGATGAATATGATTGTTGCAGCTGTCACAGCCGTCTGTACGGTTTTTTTTGCCGGAAAAATTGCCGGTCTCTATACCGGTGACGCCAAGGTTGTCGCTCTGGCTCTCAATTTGTTTTATTTTAATGCCCTTTACCAGGTTTCCGATGCCTACCAGGTCGGTGCCGTTGCCGCTCTGCGTGGATATAAAGACACTCGGATTCCGCTGCTTTTGATCCTGGTTGCTTTTTGGGGGATCGCACTGCCTTTGGGCTACAGTCTTTCTCTGACCGGGATATGGGGACGCCCCATGGGTGCTACAGGTTTTTGGCTCAGCCTTGTCGTCGGTCTTAGTCTGGCGGCATTTTTGCTCGGAGGCCGATTACGGTCCGTTCAAAAGAGAGTGGACGGGATGAAGGTGGGGGCAGTTGATGGAGGATATCCTTCGTCGTATGGAGGGAGGCGCACCAAACGTGTGCCGGGCAAGAAGACTCCAAATCAGGGGTGGGGTATCAGTGAATGGTAGATTCTTTCCATCTGTCGTGCTTCATCCATCAAGGAATGGGGAGGAAATGTCGGCCGGGAAAGCCTACGGCGCATTTCAGGATGTTTTGCCAAAAGAACAGCTTGCCGGATAAAATGTTCCGGGGAGTCATACAGTAAGCCCCCGTGACCCGGTTCAAATGCCGATACATTGCCCGGAATGTCTCTGGCCAATATCGGAATTCCGAGACACTTCGCTTCCTGCAGGGCGTTGGCAAAACCTTCACTGACCGAATTGTTCAGGATCACATCAGCCGTCCGCATAGCCGCAGGCATGGCGTCGGCCGGTATTTCTCCGGCATAATCCGCCCACGTTCTTTTTTGCACGGCATTTAAAAACCGCTGTCCATACTCCTTGTCGAGCAAGGGGCCGCAAAAGAGCAGGCGGCAGGGCTGCTCGCGTACCACTCCTTCAAACATTTCCAAAAGTTCAAGGTTGCCCTTGACCGGCCGAATACCGGCTGGGTGGAGAAACAGGACCACATGCCGTGGAATGTGACATTTCCGTCGCAGGTCAAATGGACGTTGGCCGAAGTCAACAGACGGGGCAATGTGGTGCAGTTTGGAACAATGTTCTGGAAAGTCCCGGGATAAAGTCTCTTTGGTTGCAGCTCTGATGGTAATGATGGCACCGGCCTCAGTCATAATTTGCTGGATGATGGGTTTCTGAGCAGGATTATCGACACCGTGATTGATGTCGGTGCCGGTCAATGTCACCACCATGGGGACCGTTTTGGCGTGGCGACAGGCCAACCAGAGTGTGCCGCTGCGAAAAGCATGCAGAAGGTTTACGACATCGGGAACGAAGTCTTCGGTTATACGTTCGAGGTCGCCGGATGTTTCTGTTGTCTCGACAATCCTTACGGTGTGGCCAAGCGATTGAAGCCCTTTGCGTTGACGATTGGCGGATACCCAATTGCCGGTAGTGCGTGGTTGGCCGGGGGTGATAATAAGGATGCGCACGGGAAATCTCCCAACGATTTTTCCGTTTGTTTTAAAGGGGGGATTTTTTAGGATTACTTTAAGCAGCGATATATGCACAGGGGGCCGCACATGTTCAGCATCGTGTCGTGCGGTTTCTGCAGACGATGATCCTAAGATACGCATTATCGACCGGTTTGACAAATTGAAAATACAGGAAAATTTTCGCATCGGTTTACCGGGTAAAGGCATTCAATGAGCCGACTTTTGTCGGCGGCGCAAACACTCGATATCGTCGCGTTTAGCAGTAGGGGCTTGGGGATCTGGCAGTCTTCTGCCCAAGCCCCATTGACCAGATTGAACGGATCTTTTAGAATAACAATCAATCTTAAGCTTCGGGGGGATGAGAATGAAAATCGTCGTCGATCAACAACTCTGTACCGGTTCAGGTCGCTGTGTTAAAGCTTGTCCGGTAGAGGCCATTAGCCTGCAGGACGGCAAGGCCGTCATCGATCACGAAAAATGTGATCTTGATGGCATTTGTATCCCCGCCTGTCCCAACGATGCTATTTCCTTGGAAGATTAGTCTGGTTTTCGACTCATTCCGGGATTATCGCATCCGTTACGGTTGCCCGATAAGGCCATTCCTTCCCGAGGAACCATCCCGCCGATGTTTTGCAAACAATCCGACAAAAGACAAGGTCGAGGCTAAAAGTTGACCTAGTCGGTTATATATGGTACACATAAAATCATAGCAACCTCTAATTCAAGCAAGGAGGAGTGTTATGAGGAAAATTGATTTTGAAAAATGTTGCCGTAATGTGGAAAACGGCCATGAAGTCTATCTTGAAAACGTTGTAAACCATGAAAAAGGACGCGTAGTCTTTTGCACCACAGACAGATTTCATGTCGATATGAACGGGAGAAGAGATTCCTGGCTGCCCCAGGTTTGCGAAACTCCCCGATAGATTCACGCAAAATGAATGTACCGTGATCCTGTCTCGCAACACCCGCCTTATGGCTGTATGTTCCGGAAAACAATATCCGGGACACAGGCTTGAGGGTTTTTAAGTAATCCGGGACGCACAAAGGTGTGCGTCCCTTTCTTTTTTAAGGGCCGATATCAGACCCGGGCAACAGCTTCCCTTCGTTTGAGGTCTTTGGCGTGATCTCGGGCGACGAGCATATAAATGGAAGGTACGATGAAAAGCGTGAAAAGCGTGCCGACGAACATGCCGCCGACCAGCACCAGGCCTATGGAATTTCGCGCTTCCGCGCCGGCGCCGGTGACGAGGGTCAATGGGAAATGGCCGGCGATGGTGGCGACGGAGGTCATCAGGATCGGACGCAGACGGATAATGGCTGCCTGACGGACCGCATCGAGTTTGGAGTGCCCCCGCAATTGCAGTTGATTGGCAAACTCGACGATGAGAATGCCGTTTTTTGAAACCAGTCCGACCAGAGTGACCAGGCCGACCTGTGAATAGATGTTGAGTGTGGTGGTCCACCCGTTGGTCCAGAAAGGCACATTGGGATCGGGCATTTTCAGGAACGTAAAGATCATCGCACCGAACATGGCCAGCGGGACGCAACCGAACAGGATCACGAAGGGATCGCGGAAACTGTTGAACTGGGCGGCGAGAACCAGAAAGATCAGGATGACCGCCAGACTGAAGGCGGGCAGGAAACGGTTGCCTTCGGTGCGCAATTGTCGAGATTCTCCAGTGTAGTCGATGCTGTAGCCATCCGGCAGGATTTTGGCCGCCTCGGTTTCGAGAAAGGTCAACGCCTCGTCCAGAGGACGTACGGATACCCCGCTGAGTTTGACCGCGTTGAGTTGCTGGAAGCGGTTCAGGGATCGCGGGACCGTGTGGTTGCGCAGACTGGCAACGGTGCTCAGTGGAACCAGATCGCCGGCAGGACCGGTGATGTAGATGTTTTGGAGCTGTTCGGGGGTGAGGCGATCGGTACGTTGAATCTGCGGAATGACTTTGTAACTGCGCCCGGAAATGTCGAAACGATTGACGAAATCGCCTCCCACCATGGCGCCGAGATCACCGCCGACCTGGGCCAGGTCCAGTCCGAGCATGGCAACTTTGTCACGATCGATGATGAATTCGGTTTCCGGTTTGTCGACCTTGACATCGATGAGCGGTGGAAAGGCGAACATACCGCTCTGGATGGCCTTGAGTTGCAATTGTTGAGCGAACTCAAGGATACGCTCGGTGTCGGCAGTGGAGGCGAGGACGAATTCCACCGGGAACTGACCGCCGCCGGGAAGGGCGGGCGGGGTAACCGGGAACATGCGGATACCCGGTATGTTCTGCAGCTTTTGGTGGATTTCAGGCAGGATCTGGAACACTGTACGTTTACGTTTTTCCCACGGTTTGGTTACCATCCCGCCGAACCCTGCCGAAGGGTTTGTGATCTGAAAGGTGAATTCGGTTTCAGGCGCGCTGAAGAAGACATCGTTGGCCGCCGCGGCATAGCGACTGGTCTGGTCGAGGGTGGCGTTGGCGGAAGCGTCGAGAATGCCGAAAATGACCCCCTGATCCTCGGTTGGGGCCAGTTCCACCGGCGACATGCTGTACATGGGAATGCTCAACAGCCCGACAACGATCCAGACCGTATAGACCGCCGGACGCATATTCAACGTGGCATCGAGAAGCCGGGCGTAAATGTTGCGCAAGCGCTCGAAAGCACGGGCGATGCGTGCTGCAAAGCCGTGTTCCTCAATGTCGGGGCGCAGCAATTGGGCAGACATCATGGGGGAGAGTGTCAGGGCCACAATGCCGGAGATGGTGACGGCACCGGCCAAGGTGAAGGCGAACTCGCGGAACAGCGAGCCGGTGAGTCCCCCCTGCAGGCCGATGGGGGCGTAGACTGCCGCCAGGGTGATGGTCATGGCAATGATCGGCCCGACCAGTTCCCTTGCACCGAGGATGGCCGCCTGCATGGGGGATTGCCCTTCCCGCAGATGTCGTTCGACGTTTTCTACCACAACGATGGCATCGTCCACCACCAGTCCCACGGATAGGACGATGGCGAGCAGGGTGAGGAGGTTGACGGTAAACCCGAAGATCTGCATCAGGAACACCGCCCCGATAAGTGAGAGGGGAATGGCCACCACCGGCACCAGCACCGAGCGCAGGGAACCCAGGAACAGGAAAATGACGATCACGACGATGATCAGGGTGTCGCCAAGGGTCTTGACGACCTCGTGAATGGCATTGTTGATGTAGTCGGTGGCGTCGTAGGCGATGCGCCCTTCCAGCCCCGTTGGCAGATCTTTGCGGATGCTTTTCATCTCGGTGCGTACGCGCTGGATGACATCGAGGGAATTGGCGTTGGGCAGAGCCCAGATCCCCATAAAGACGGCCGTCTGGCCTGAAAAGCGTACTTCCGTGTCATAGTCCTCGGCCCCAAGCACGACATCGGCGACATCGGCCAGACGCACAATGGCATCGTCCTGCTGGCGAATCACCAGGCGACGAAATTCCTCCACGGTCTGCAAATTGGTATCAGCCGTCAAGTTAACCTGGATCAGCGCTCCCTTCGTCTGTCCCACTGCCGAAAGGTAGTTGTTGGCTGCCAGCGCTTCGCGCACCTGGCTAGGCGTGACATGAAATGCCGCCATGCGATCGGGCTTGAGCCAGATGCGCATGGCGAAGGTGCGGGCGCCGAGAATTTCGGCTCGTTGCACCCCTTCGACCGCCGACAGGCGCGGTTGTACCACCCGCATAAGATAGTCGGTGATTTCATTCTGCAGCAGAACGTCGGAAGAGAAACTCAGGTAGGCCGAGGCGAATTCGCTGTCGGCCGATTCGATATTGATAATCGGCACCTCGGCTTCGGGAGGCAGATCGTTGCGCACCTGGTCGACCTTGGAGCTGATTTCCGCAAGCGCCTTGGTCGAATCGTAGTTGAGTTTCAGGCGAACCTTGATGGTCGAGGTGCCTTTGGCGCTTTGCGATTCGATATAATCGATGCCGTCGGCGGCTGCGATGGCTCGTTCCAGAGGCGTGGTTATGAACCCGCGCACAAGATCGGCACTGGCCCCGACATAGACGGTGGTTACGGTAATGGCGGCATTTTCACTGCGAGGGTACTGGCGCACGTTGAGCGTGCGGATGGCTTGCAGCCCGGCAATGCTTATGACCAGGCTGACCACCAGGGCCAGGACCGGTCGGCGGATGAAAATATCGGTAAATTTCATGATACGGTCATACCTCGACGGCAAGTGGCTATATCAGTTGTTTTCCGGTTTGGGAGCGGTCTGAAATTGCGGTTCGAGACTGTTGTCGATAATGACCGACTGTCCGTTGCGCAATTTGAATACACCGGTGCTGACCACTTTCTGCCCTTCTTCCAATCCCGATTCCACGGCGACGAAATCGCCTCGCTGACCGGCGAGGCGTATAAGTTGCTGACGCAATACCATCCGGGTTTCGCCATTTTTTTCATCTGTTCGTTCTTCGATGACGAATACCGAATCGCTGTAGGGTGCATAGTGTATCGCTGTGGCGGGAATGGTCAGAACCTGCCTGGTTTCCGGTTTTACCACGGCAACGTTCACGAACATTCCCGGGCGTAACTGTTCGTCGGGGTTGGCGAGAGTAGCCTGAATGCGAATGTTGCGGGTTGTGCTGTCGATTTCGGGATTGAGGGCATTGATATGCCCTTCTACGGTTTGATCCTGCAATGAATCGCCGGTAATGCGTACCGGAAGGCCGGTACTCAGACCGGAAAGTTGCTGCTGAGGCAACAGGAAATTAACGTGAATGGGATCAAGCTGTTGCAGGGACACAACGGCCTGGCCTTCGCTGAGCATCTGGCCGAGGTCCACCAGTCGGATGCCGAGGCGTCCGGAAAAAGGGGCGCGTAGGGTTTTTTTCGCGATGGTGGCGCGGATGGCGTCGGCCTCTGCGCGGGCCTGGCGAAAATCGGCCACCGCCCGGTCGTGTTCCGCCGGGGAGATGATACGTTCCGCCAGCAGCTGGTCAGCACGCCGTAGATTCAACTGAGCCAGGGTGACGGCAGCGTCTGCGCCGGGCAGCTGAGCCTGTTCCGATGACGTGTCCAATTGGACCAGTAGGGCTCCTTTTTCGACCATGTCTCCAGAACGAAAGGCGATATGCGTGACTTTACCCGGTAGTTCCGCGGACACCGTGACTCCCTGGACCGCTTCGAGAGTGCCGACGGCGCTGAGCAGCGTTTCCCAGGTGTCTTTCTGTACCGTGGCTGCCGTTACCGTTACAGGAGGGGGGGTATGTTCAGCCCCTTGTTTTATCAGCCGGCGGATTTGCAGGAATTTGATGCCGCCCAGAAGGGCGGTCAAAATCAGAATGAGGGCCAGGGTCAGCAAAATTCGTTTTTTCATAGCGCCTGCGAGGGTTGCTGGTGGACAGAAGTGAATGCTGGAAACGCTGGAAGCCGGATGAGAGGCCAAGCGTATCTCGTCGAGGAAAATACGCTCAGCCTGAAATTAGGAAGATAGGATGATGAAGCGGGTTATGTCAATGGGCAAATGAGCGTCAATTAGTTTTCCTCCGGGATAGGGCGTTTCCGGATAAAAACCTAGAACAAAAATCCTGTGAGCACAGGCCTGTTCGATCTGCATGTTGCCCATGACCAACGGATCGTTCGGACTCTCAGCGCAGACCGCGGATGAATTCACCTACCGCAGGAACGCCTTTCTCGTCCAGAATACGGATGGCCTGTGATCCGACCACGGCGATATCCGCCTTCCTCTTGATGAATTCTACATCAGCCCGATTTTTGACGCCGAATCCCAGGGCCAGAGGCAACTGGGTCGAAGCGCGGCAATGGGCCAGATGAGATCCGAGTTGTTCCGAAAAGTCGGTCTGGAGACCGGTGACTCCCTTGCGCGCCATGCAGTAGATAAAACCCTTTCCGTGTTCGGCGATCTGACGCATGCGGGCTTCGGTGGTGTTGGGAGCGTAGATGAAAATAGGCGCCATATCGTGGGCGTTCATGGCTGCTAGATATTCGTCGGCTTCTTCCGGCGGCAGGTCGGGTACGATGGCTCCGCACAATCCGCATCCGGCCATGCGTTCCGCAAAAGTTTCGAGGCCATACTTGAACAGGATGTTGTAGTAGGTCATGAACAGAAACGGAATGTCAAAGGCGGCGGCAACCTTTTCAGCGAAATCAAAACATTGATCGACGGTGATGCCGGTGGCCAGGGCATCCTGGTTTGCCTTGAGAATCACGGGGCCGTCGGCCATCGGTTCGGAAAAGGGGATCTGCAATTCCATCAGGTCGACCCCGGCCTCCACCATGGTGCGGACCAATTCGAATGAGGTTTCCAGGTCCGGGTAGCCGATGACGATATGGGTCATCAGAAGGATATCCTTTTGGGCCATTTTGCTTCGGATGGTCGTCTCAAGCATGGTATTGCTCCGCCTTGTGTTTGATGAATTCCTTCCAGGCCGGGTCGTCGAAAGCGTCGGCAACGGTGAAGATATCCTTGTCGCCGCGCCCGGACTGATTGATGATCACGATGTCGTCTTTCGACAGAGTCGGTGCTTCCTTGAATGCCTGGGCGAAGGCATGGGACGATTCCAGGGCCGGGATCAGCCCTTCCTTGCGCATGGTCAGAGTCACCGCATCGAGCACTTCGGCGTCGGTAGCCGCCTCGAACCGGGCGCGGCCGATGGTTTGCAGGTGCGCCAGAATGGGCGAAACGCCGACATAGTCCAGCCCGGCCGAGATACTGTGAGTGTCGCGCATCTGCCCGTCGTGATCCTGCAAAAAGTAGGTCTTGTATCCCTGGGCGACGCCGATGCTGGCGTCTTTTGAACTGAGGCGAGCGGCATGCAGGCCGGAATCGAGGCCTCTGCCGCCGGCCTCGACGCCAACCAGTTCCACCGGGTCGTCGAGGAATCCGGAGAACAGACCCATGGCGTTGGAGCCGCCGCCTACGCAGGCATAGGCACGCAACGGCAGACGACCTTCACGCTCCAGGATCTGTTTGCGCGCTTCGATGCCGATGATCGACTGGAACCAGGTGACCATCTCCGGGAAGGGGTGCGGTCCACAGGCGGTGCCGAGCACGTAATGGGTCGTGTCCATGTTGGAAACCCAGTCGCGAAACGCTTCGTTGATGGCATCCTTGAGGGTGCGGGAACCGTCGCGCACCGGTACTACCGTGGCGCCCAGCCTTTCCATCCAGAAGACGTTGGGGCGCTGGCGCTCTACGTCCTCTTCGCCCATATAGATGGTGCATTCGAAACCCATGCGCGCCGCCATGGTGGCGGTGGCCACACCGTGCTGGCCGGCGCCGGTCTCGGCGATAACGCGGGTTTTGCCCATGCGTTTGACCAGCAGGCCCTGGCCCATGACGTTGTTGGCCTTGTGGGCGCCGGTGTGGTTGAGATCCTCGCGCTTGATGTAGATGCGCGCCCCGCCGAAATGGTTGGTCAGGTTCTCGGCAAAGGTCAAAGGGGTGGGGCGGCACGAGTAGGTCGACATGACTTCAACATATTCCTGCCAGAAACCGGGATCGGCCTTGGCCGCTTCATAGGCTCGTACCAGTTCCTCGAAGGTTTCGGTGAGGATTTCGGGGATGAAACAGCCGCCGAATCCGGAAAAATAACCGCGTTTATCCATGGCTTGATGCTCCCATGTGTTGTGAGAAGACGATAAGATCGGTACGACAGAAAAACCGCGAGAAAAAACCGTCCCGGCCGGCGGCGAAATCGAGTCGCCGTTCGACCTGTAAAAGAGGAGTGGTGGTTGTGACATCGAGACAGCGGGCCCGCACGGCATCGAGATAACCGATGCGAAAACTCTGTTTCCCACCCTGCGGGTGCAGCATGAAATGCTCTGCGGCGATGCTCGAAAGGGAGCGGTCGGTCAGTTCCAGTTCGTCGATGCCGGCAAACAGTCCGGTGTGCAGATAAAGATCCTCGAGCAGCACCGGTGTGCCCTCAAGACTGGTTAAGCGTGAAAAAAAATAGGCCTTGCGACCATTGAAAGGGTTGTCCGGCGTATCGGCTATCTGTTCCAGATGGAGCTCTTCCCGGATGCGGGTATCGGCCTTCAAACCTTTTTTATAAAAGGCGGCGTGAGTACCGTCCAGTGAGAAGAGATCGATTTCTCGTGCCGGTTCGCTGACGAAGGTCCCCGCGCCGCGCCGTCGGCACAACATCCCTTGGCGCACCAGGGAGTCGAGGGCCTGGCGTACCGTCGGACGCCCGATGCCATACATGGCGACCAGTTGGTGCTCCGAAGGAATGCGATCTCCCGGTTTCAGTTCACCGGTGCGGATCTGCTCGCCGAGACGTTCGGCCAACTGGTGATAAAGTGGTATGGGAGAGTCGGGATTGAGCATTGAAAGCCACCTCCGTTCGAAATCTATCCTAATTGGTAATTGTCAGGTTGTCAAGACAAGTTGTGTTGAGATGTCTAAAAGAGGTCTTGAGAATTGCTCGATAGCTATTAGTTTCATTTTATGCTTGAACCCGGGCTGCCGATGCGGCAATCTGTGATACATGCCTAAATCAGCCTTCAGTGCCATAGAAAATAGTTTGAGCGCCTTTCTTGGTGGCGCCAAAGTTGCGCTTGCCGAGCTCGAAGAAGGGGCGGAGCCGCTCGAGTCGGAAGATCAGCGGGAGATTCTTGTCCGGTTGGAGATCGACGAGGTTGGCTACGCGTTTCGTGCGCATCGCAAGGAGTTGGCTTTTACAGAGACGGAAATTACCTTTATCAACGAACTTCTGACTGCCTTCGAAGGTTTGTTTGCCGGCTTTTCTGCAGAAGGCTACGCGGCCCATTTTCGCACCGCGCTGTTGACGTCGCTTACCGATATCGCTGTAGCCCGCTATATTCGTGGTGACCGCAAAGGGGTTTTCTGGCCGACCCAAAGTCTGATTCAGTTGCTTAAAAATCTATCCTATCAGCGTTATGAGGGGTCTGCGGCCACCACGGGGTTCCTTGTCTACCGGACCCAGCTTGACGATTTTCTCGAGTCCCTTAAAAAAACCCGTTACGACTGGCTCGATCTTGGCGATGACCGTCGGCGCATCTCCGGCGATTTTTTTCGCAATCCCCTTTCCTACCGCTTTATAGACGGTTACCGGGCATTATTCGTCTGCGATATTCGCATGAATGTCAAAGGCACCATTCGCACCAGCGCCCCGGGGCCCAGTGACAATATTGAGCAATTATCCCATCGGGAAACAGTCTCTCTTTTATCCAGGGCCGGTGCCGGCGCTTTTGCCGTCTACGTCAACAAGGCCTCGGAAGTCGAAATTGTCCTCGATAGCGACAAGCTGCTTGTCTGGCGCAAAGGATATTGGGGGATCTACGACCCGGATATCATGCGCGAATTTCTGGCCGGCAAGCTCGAAAAACGTTCCATCGATTATCTGGTCTGGTCGGTCTACGCTCTGTCCAAGGCACGTCACGGCACGGTGGTTCTGGTTGCTGAGGATCAGACCGACCTGGACGATTTGCGCAAGGGGTCAGTGGGGGGGAGGGACCCTCTCAGCCGGGCTTTGATCCGCCATGTGCGTGGTACGAAAATCGGTACCCTGAAGCGTTCCGGAGAGCTGAGCCGCATCCTTTCGTCCGACGGCATGACGGTGATCAATCGCAAGGGCGAACTTCTCGATACCGGAGTGATCATCGACACCTCCCGGGTCAGCGATCTGGTGACCGGCGGCGGCCGAACCACTGCCGCGACCGCGGCCTCCCATTTCGGACCGGTGGTCAAAGTTTCCGAAGACGGCCCGGTGGAGCTTTACCGGGACGGCCGCAGTGTTTACCGATTCGGCTGATTTGCCTTGAAAAAACCTTTCAATTCTGCGGCTTGCGACGGAATCGACAGCGAGAGCTGAACGGCAGGCATTTCCTTAACAGAGCCCTTGAACCTTTTAGATTCGGGGGCTTTGCGCATTTCGAGATTACCTGAACGACGCTTGTGGGAGGTCTCGGCAGTATCGACCGATGTCATATCTCTCCGTTATTGTATTTTATTTGTCTGTTCTTAATCGCCCTCTTCCAGGTGCAGAACGCGTCACCCATGATATGGGCGCTGTCCCATCATATATTCCGGCAAAATGAAAGTTTTTCTACGGCCTCAATGTTTCCAGCCCGAGGCTTTCCAATTCTTGGCAACGCTCCATGATTTGACAGCGTGAACTTCCCAGCACCAAGCCACTTGCACGCGGTCGGTCAGGGATGTTTTTTGCGGGGCGCGGTGCGCAGCTGGTCAATGGCAGAAAAAGACCTCTGTCCATAGCCATGTATAGTGTGGCGATCATTTCCCGATACGAACCGCGGGCCCTTATGTTTGTTAATCGCATGGCTGGTTGTCCATGGGTTCTTGCGATACTGTCGGCCAGTATCAGGGCTGCCGTAGATCCGTTGAGGCGAAAGTTGAGATCGAAGATAAAAATCCTTTTGTCTTCCAATACGGCCATGTCTATTCCAAGAATCCCCCAGTAGCCTTTTGCAAATCCCTTCCGGGCTACCTGCATTCCCATTTCGATCGCCGCAGACGGGGCTTGGCTGTCCGTGTCGATCCAGTTGCCATAGTATTTTCCGCAAGGGTCGGTAATCTGCTCGGCGCTGCCCAGATAGACTATCTGACCCGTATGCATGATGGCGTAATTGAGGCACAGGTTGCGGTCCATGGTTAAATATTCTTCGGCGACGACCTGTGGGCAGTGTCGAAAGAGGGTTTCAGCGCTGCGCAGATCGTCGATGCTGCGACAGATGACAACATCAAAACCGCCGCCTGTCGATTCGGCTGTTGCGGCTTTGATGACGGCGGGCTTCGAGGATGTCGGCACGGATCGTCCCAGTTGTTCCGGCGGCAGGATGCGGCGGGAAGGCAGGTTCGCTGGCTCAACCATTTGAGCCAGGTTACCTTTGTTGTTCAGGAAAGAGAGAAGCGAAGGCTTGATCCAATAAGCGCCTGGAATGTTTTCGGAAGGATGGGGCGTATGCTGCAAAATGATTTTGAAGCCTTGATTCAAAAGGTGGGAAACTTGCCGGTCGTGTTCATTGCCGTCGTTGTAACGTTTTACCTTGGGCGATGCGAAACCGGCCTCCTCGAGCAGGCGGATTCCTGCAGTTGTGGCAACGCTGGCAGCGCAGACTACCGGCATGTCGCCAGCAACGGACAGCATGCCGCCGGTAAGCATTTCCAAGGCTAGGGGGTCCTGCGGTAACCAGGTGCAGGCTTTTGGCGAGGGCCTCGGGCAGAGACCAAGGCCGCTGCCGTATATTTTGTCCAGGGTGATTTTCGGATACAGGTACGCAGTGCTCATGAGGTTGCCCGGCCGGTGGGTTTTTTCTGCTATTTTACCCGAGGTGGTGATTTTCCAATATAGATGAAAGCCCTTCCGATAGATTCTCGAACAACGCCATCCGGGAGGAGGTTGTCTTGTTGTTGAAGGAAGGGGTCTTGTTGGCATCCAGCAGGACTGCTTTGTCATCGACCATGACAAAATCGAATTTGCCGTAGTCAAACCCCATGGCAGCACGGGCATGGCGTAGGGATGCGGGAATCGGTATATCGATTTCCCTGTGCAATACATTGGCAGCTTTCACGATGGGCTCCGAAGAAATGATCCGTTGACTCATTTCACGGTCACCAAGAAAAACCCACTGGCGCAGGCAGTAATTTTCGCCGACACGCTCCGGCAGGAATTTTTCCACAACGAGCTTTGGATTCCACCAGACCGCTCGAGGCACCTCCCCGGGGGAGTCGAAGATGGGATAATCATCCGGCGGCAAATATCCGCTCCAACTCCAGGGCAAATGTTTTTTTAGTCGGTGGATTTTACGCGGCAGGTATTTACCGCGTGCCAGGCTCCTTTCCGGACCGCCACCGCAGTTTTGGTTGGTTTTGACGATGACCTTGCCCTTGAAATTGTCGGTGCGACAGAGTGTCTGTGAGCTGATCCGCCGTTTGGAAATGTCCCGCACGCTGCCATTTACAACGATGGGGAACTGTTTGCTGAATGCCAGGTATTTTTCGGGAATCACCGTGGTGTCGACGTGCAGAAAGAGTGCATCTGCCGGTTCAAATTTTCCAATCCCCTGAAAGTGAACGAAAGTCACCCCCTTCTTTTGCCAGAACGGCAAGAGGGTGTGCAGCAGGTAGGGGATGGTTTGAAAACCTTGTTGAGCGTGAGTGAGAATCCCGATTTTCTTCTGCATCAGTCCGAATCGTGCTGGTTGAGGCGTTTATGCCGTACACGCAATGCCGGCTCTGTTTCGCGTCTCAAGTTTCCTTGGAGAAACCTTTATTTCGTCAGTTCTTGCGCTCGTCCATCACCTTGTAGGCGCAGAACTCCCCGCACATGGTACAGGCGCCATGCTCCTCGTCGACGCCCGATTCGCCGCGCCGCTTGCGGGCCAGATCGGGATCGATGGCGAGACCATATTGGGTCTCCCAGTCGAGCGCTTTGCGGGCTTTGCTCATGGCGATGTCTTTTTCCATGGCGCCGGGCAGTTCCTTGACGATGTCGGCGGCGTGGGCGGCGATGCGGGTTGCCATGACGCCTTCATGTACGTCTTTGACGGTGGGCAGACACAGGTGCTCGCTGGGGGTGACGTAGCAGAGAAAATCGGCGCCGGCGCTGGCGGCTATGGAACCGCCGATGGCACAGGTGATGTGGTCATAGCCGGGGGCGATGTCGGTAACCAGCGGACCGAGGACGTAGAAGGGGGCACCGTGGCAGAGACGTTTCTGCAGTTGAATGTTGGCTTCGATCTGGTTAAGCGGCACGTGGCCCGGGCCCTCGATCATCACCTGGATGCCGGCATCCCACGCGCGTTGAGTCAATTCGCCGAGGACGATAAGTTCGTGGATCTGGGCCCTGTCGGTGGCGTCGGCCAGGCAACCGGGACGGAAGCCGTCACCAAGAGAAAGCGTGGCGTCGTAAGGTTTGACCAGTTCCAGCAGGCGGTCGTAATGTTCGTACAGAGGGTTCTCCGCATTGTTGCGGGTCATCCAGGCCACGGTGAAGGATCCGCCGCGGGAGACCACCTCCATGATGCGTCCTTCGTGGTCCATGCGTTCCACAGTGGCGCGGGTCACGCCGCAGTGTACGGTGATGAAGTCGACGCCGTCGTCCAGATGTTTTTTGATGCCGTCGAAGATCTCGTCGACGGTCATGTCGACGATGGCCTTGCCCTTTTTCACCACCGTATCGCAGGCCGCCTGATAGAGGGGGACGCTGCCGATGCAGGCCTTGGTTTCGGCGATGATGGCGCGACGGATCTCGTCGATAGGCCCCCCGGTGGACAGATCCATGATGGCATCGGCGCCGGCAGCTACCGCCGCACGGGCTTTTTCCAGTTCCTTGTCGATGCTGGTGTCGTCCTTGCTGGTGCCGATATTCGCATTGACCCGGGTCGGCACGCCTTTGCCGACGGCCAGGGGGCGCCCGTTGGCATGCAGATTGTTGTGGCAGACGATGGCCGTGCCTTCTGCAATGCGCTGCCGCAGCAATCCGGCGTCGATGCCGGCATCGGCGGCAGCCTGTTTCATCTTGTCGGAGACGATGCCCTGGCGGGCCATTTCGAGTTGCGTCATGAATCTACCTCTCATACGTCAAAGCTGTAAGCTTTAAGCTATAAGTTGAAAGCTGTAAGGCTTTACCGGAAATTTACGGTTCTTCGATTTTGTGCAACAGAGACTTGGCCGCGGCGAAATGGTTGACCGGGCCGTGGCCGACGCCGAGATCGGGGGCGGTGCGGATCGCCTCGGTGATAAATTCCTTGGCCAGCTTTACCGCCTCCGGTAAAGGATGGCCTGCGGCGAGCAATGCAGCGATGGCGGCGGAACTTGTGCAGCCGGTGCCGTGAGTGTTGCGGCTGTCGATGCGGGCGGCGGGAAGGCGGTGCAGCGTGTCGCCGTCGAGCAGTAAGTCGACGGCTTTGCCTTCGAGATGCCCGCCCTTGAGCAGGACGTTGCGTGCCCCGAGCTCCTGGAGGCGACGGGCGGCTGTTTCCATGTCCGCTTCGGTGTGCACCGGCAGGCCGGTCAGTTCCGAGGCTTCCGGCAGGTTCGGGGTGAGCAGATAGGTGTGCGGCAGCAGGTGCTCGCGGCACGATTGAACCGCCTCTTCGCGTAGCAGCAGGGCTCCGCCTTTGGCAATCATGACCGGGTCGACTACCGCAAGAAGGCCGTGGTCCTCCAGGGCCTGGGCCACCAGATAGACGATGGCGGCGTCTAGCAGCATGCCGGTTTTGATTACTTCCGGTTTCAGGTCGTCGAGTACCGCCATCAGCTGTTCGCCGACAAAAGCGGGTGGAATGGGGTAAATGCCGTGCACCCCGCAGGTGTTCTGAGCGGTCAGGGCGGTAATGACGCTCATACCGTAAGAGCCCAGAAGGGTAACGGTTTTGAGGTCGGCCTGGATCCCTGCCCCGCCGCCGCTGTCGGAACCGGCAACCGTCAACACCCGCCCGCGCGGTACCGGAGCGCGAAGGTTGAATTGCAGGGCGATCTCCCGTGCCGCCAGTGCCGGGGACGGGTCGGACATGATCGCGGAGATCAGGGCGATGGCATCCGCTCCGGCATCGATGACTTCGCCGGCGCGGTTACGGTCGATGCCGCCGATGGCCACCAGGGGCAGGTCCACAGCCTGGCGGATGGCCCGTAAAGTATCCAGACCGATATGCACGGCATCGTGCTTGGTGCCGGTAGGATAAATGCTGCCGACCGCAATGTAGTCGGCTCCGGCTCGTCGGGAATCGAGTGCCTGCTGGACGGTTCGGTTGGAAGTGCCGATGATCTTGTCCGGGCCGAGAAGGGCGCGGGCTTGGGTAACGCTCATGTCCTGTTGCCCCAGGTGCACGCCATCGGCCCCGCAGTCCAGTGCCAGGTTCGGATCGTCGTTGACGATGAACAGGGCTCCGCTTTTGCGGCACAAGCTGCCAACCATCTGCGCTTCCTGACGTTTTTCGGAGGAGGACAGATCCTTTCCCCGGTACTGAACGATGCGGGTGCCGCCCTTGAGGGCCGCGACGAGTTTGTTTTGCAACTCTTCGCCGTGCGAATTGTCGGTAATCAGGTACAGACCGCCGAGCTTTTTGTTTTTCATGCTGGCCTCGGATTTAAATAAAAAAAATCGCCACGGCCGAAAAGCACGTGACGATGATCACGATTGCCTTGCGACACCGCTTCCCTACGCCGGTATGATCCGGGTCAGGTTCTAAGGGTCGTTCCGCATTCGTGCGGAACTCTCAGTGCAATGACGCCCCCAGCGGTTATGTCCGTTGCGAAAGGTGAACCCTGTATACGTTCTCTCATCTTAATACGCCAAAGGCGTATCATGCAAAGCAATTTATGATGTGCGGGATCGATTCTGTCGACTCCGGACAAGATTGCACATCACTCTAGCGAATGCCGTTTTGCCTGTCAAGCAGGCCTTCCCGCTGGATTTGTTCGTTGTTTCGGGTGAGTGAGCACGGCAGTGCGGCGATATTGGGAGGTATCGCTTTAGAGGTGCTTGCCGAATTGCCCAATGAGCGGTTTTCTGGTTGGAAACCGTCTCTTTTTGGACTTTACAGGTGGGGGGTGTCATGTTAAGTCTTTGGCACGCATTTCTGTTTAATCATGATCTCTCGGGGCGGCTGTCTGTTGCGCACCTGTCCCATTCGGAGTGGCATTCCGTGTTTTTGCCGTAACCCGGATATTATTTTTCAATCCCTGGTAGCCGGTCGTTTATAGAATTCAGGAATAAAATCATCATGAGTGATTCCTGGGGACACCGTCCCACCCGTGTAGAAATCGATCTCGAAGCGCTTAAACACAACTACCTCCAGGCTCAGCATCTCGCCGGCCCCGGCCAGGGAATTCTAGCCGTGGTCAAGGCCGATGCCTATGGCCATGGTGCGGCCCGCGTAGCTACGGCGCTTCAGGATGCCGGAGTGCAGATGTTCGGTGTGGCGATCGTCGAAGAAGGCATCGCTTTGCGCCAGGCCGGAGTGGTCTGTCCGATTCTGGTGCTCGGAGGGCTTTATCCCGGCCAGGAGGAAAATCTTATTAAATTCGGTCTGGTGCCCACCATTTTCGATATGGAGGTCGCACGACGTCTGAACGCCTCTGCTCGGTCCCAAGGTGTGGTGCTGCCTTATCACTTGAAGATCGATACCGGTATGAGCCGGGTCGGTTTCCGTTCTGACGATCTGCCTCGAATTCTGCACGAGATGGCTTCTTTTAAAGGGTTGCGGATGGACGGGGTGTTTTCCCACCTGGCCATGGCCGACGAACCTGAGGACGCGGTGAACCTGCAGCAGATCGCGTTGTTTCGTTCATGTCTCGATCTGGTCAGGCAGGCCGGTTTTTCTCCCAAGTATGTCCATTTGAGCAATAGTGCCGCTTTGTTGAGCAGGGAACTGCCGGAGTGCAACCTGTCGCGTCCCGGCATTCTTCTTTATGGTGCTTTGCCCAGTCCGGTGTTTGCCGGACGTTTTGACTTGAAGCCGGTGATGAGTTTCCGTACCCGCGTAGCTCAGGTGCGCACTGTCTCGGAGGGTACCGGAGTGTCTTACGGGCATCGATTTGTGGCCGGCCGGCCGACGGTGCTGGCGGTTATCCCTGTGGGGTACGCCGACGGTTACAGCCGACATCTTTCCAATGTGGGAGAGGTCTTGGTTCGCGGTCGGCGTGCTCGGGTTGCCGGCACGGTCTGCATGGATTGGACCATGATCGACGTAACCGATATCCCCGGCGTCATGGTCGGTGACGAAGTCACACTGCTGGGTTGCGACAATGGACATTGCATTACCGCCGATGAATGGGCGGAGCGCATCGGTACCATCAGCTATGAGGTGTTTTGCCAATTCAGTAAGCGTGTTCCCCGTGTCAGCAGCGGCAGATGATGTGCACATTGTCTGATCGACGAGGCGTGCATGGGGCTCAAGTCAGATCTGAGGCCTGCCGGTATTGGACAACCGAAGCATAATCCCGCAGGGGAAGCGGTTTGCAAGGAGAGCGGATGTCCCACGATCATTGTCTTCTGGCTTTGGATCTCGGTACCACAACCTTGGCCGGGCGTTTGCTCGGGCTCGACGGTAGGGTGCTGGCGGAGGGGCGTCTGCTGAATCCTCAGGTTGCCATGGGCGGCGATATCATGCGGCGGCTGGAGCTGGCTCTGGCCGGTGAGGATGTCCGGCTTCAGGCCCTGCTGTGTGACGGTCTGCGCGAGCTTGTCGGAGTTCTTTTGCATCAGGCGGGTCTGTACCTGTCCGATATCAAAGCCGCGGCGGCCGCCGGCAATCCGGGCATGGTTTATCTGTTGCGTCGTCTGCCGGTAAAGTCGATCCTTTTCCCTCCCCATCGTCCAACCTGGCGGGATGCTGTTTATCTAACGGCAGAAGAGGTCGATCTTGGCCTTGGCACTCCCCTCTATCTGTTCCCTCTGGTCAGTGGCTATGTCGGCGGCGATCTGGTGGCCTTCCTGTTTTCCCGGGGCGAGATTCCTGAAAACAGTTTTTTTCTCGATGCAGGAACCAACGGAGAAATGGCTCTATATGCAAAAGGTCGGTGGCGGGTTACGTCGGTAGCTGCCGGACCGGCTTTTGAAGGTGGGGATATTTCCTGCGGCATGGTTGCCGCAGTCGGCGCCATCAGCAATGTTTCCCTCGTCGAGGATGCTTTACGCCTGACGGTTATCGGTGGCGGCAGGCCGCGGGGGATCTGCGGCAGCGGGCTGGCGGCGGCGCTGGCGGCGGCCCTTGAGGGGGGGCTTGTCGATACGCACGGTACCATCGTCGACCCCCTCGAGGTGCCGACCAACCTGTCACGCTATATCGTCGAGACGCCTCGGGGGCGACTTTTGCGCCTGTATCGGGATGCGACGGTGGAATTGTCGCTGACCCAACAGGATGTGCGCCACTTTCAACTGGCCAAAGCAGCGGTGCTGGCGGGCACTGAATGCCTGCTGCAGCGCACCGGGATCACAGGCGCTTCCATCAGGCATGTCACTCTTACCGGAGCTTTCGGTTTTTCCTTGTCTCGGCAGGTTTTGAAAAGGGTTGCCATGCTCCCGGCAAACATGGTAGATAGGGTACGATTTGCCGAAGCCGGTGTGCTGACCGGAGTCGGGCGTTTGTTGCTCGATGCACAAGGGCCGGAAAAGGTACGTCGGTTGGCTTCAGCCCTCCAGTCGCTGCCCCTTTCGGGGACCCCGGCCTTCGAGAAGGCTTTCATCAAAGCTATGGATTTTTAGAAAACCGCCGACATGACGGTTTTTTTGTTTTTACACCCTCAAGGTTGACGCGGTTGCGGCATGACTGCCGGAAACGGCGTCTGAAATGTATTTGACAGCAGGAAAGGATAAATTCATGGCCGTCATCAAGCGTGCGTTGATCAGTGTTTCGGACAAAACCGGTATCGTTGAATTCGCCAGGGACCTGGCGGGTTTCGGAGTCGAAATTCTTTCAACAGGCGGCACCGCGTCCCTGTTGCGGCAGGAAGGCCTTGCCGTTAAGGATGTTTCCGAATATACCGGTTTCCCCGAGATGCTCGATGGCCGGGTCAAGACTCTGCACCCCAAGGTGCACGGCGGTCTGCTCGGTATGCGGGAAAACCCCGCTCACGTGGCTAAAATGAAGGAGCACGGCATCGAACCCATCGATATGGTCGTGGTGAACCTTTACCCTTTTGAAGCGACGGTCGCCAAGCCGGACTGCACTCTCGAAGATGCCATCGAGAACATCGACATCGGCGGTCCAACCATGCTGCGCAGCGCAGCCAAGAACAACCGCGACGTCACTGTTGTCGTCGATCATGCCGATTATGCCCAGGTGCTGGCGGAAATGAAAGGCAGCGGAGGGGCCGTCTCCCGCGGCACCAACTTCAAACTGGCCGTCAAGGTCTATCAGCATACCGCTGCCTACGACGGCGCCATTTCCAACTGGCTGGGACAACGCACGGGGGACCAGCTTGAGGATTTTTCCGATACCATGACGGTGCAGTTCAAAAAAGCCCAGGACATGCGCTACGGTGAGAACCCCCACCAGAAGGCCGCGTTTTATGTTGAGCGAAACGTCGAGGAGGCCTGCATCTCCACCGCACGTCAACTGCAGGGTAAGGAGCTTTCCTACAACAATATCGCCGATACCGACGCAGCCCTGGAATGTGTCAAGCAATTCGACGAGGGTCCGGCATGCGTCATTGTGAAACACGCCAATCCTTGCGGTGTCGCTTTCGGAGCAGATCTGCTCGAAGCCTATAACCGCGCCTTTTCCACGGATCCGGAATCAGCCTTCGGCGGCATTATCGCCTTTAATCGCGAACTGGACGGGGCGACCGCCCGTGCTATCGTGGAGCGCCAGTTCGTCGAGGTGATCATCGCTCCGGCGGTCTCCGCCGAAGCGGTCGAGGCCGTTGCCGCCAAGAAAAACGTACGGCTGCTCGAATGCGGTTGCTGGCCGCAGGAACCGGCAAATCGCTACGATTTCAAACGGGTCAATGGCGGCCTGCTGGTGCAGGATGCCGACCTGCTGCTGAGCGGCGACATCCGGACGGTGACCAGGCGCGTTCCCACCGAGGGCGAGATGCGCGATCTGCTTTTTGCCTGGCGGGTGGCGAAATTCGTCAAATCGAATGCCATCGTTTACGGAAAGGATGGCATGACCATCGGCGTCGGTGCTGGTCAGATGAGCCGCGTCAATTCTGCTCGTATCGCCGGGATCAAGGCTGAATTGGCAGGGCTGGACGTGCCGGGGTCGGTCATGGCGTCCGATGCTTTTTTCCCTTTTCGCGACGGTCTGGACAACGCTGCCAAGGCCGGTATCAAAGCGGTTATTCAACCGGGAGGATCCATTCGCGACGAGGAAGTTATCGCAGCGGCGGACGAACACGACATCGCCATGGTCTTCACCGGGATGCGGCATTTCCGGCATTAAGCGGAACTGCGTGTTGAATTGCGAGTGCTGAGTGAGGGATAGGTCCCACGGGATACTCTGATCCTATAGGTTGACAGCCGGGGACGGCAGCGGTTGGAAAGGAATGTAAATCAATGAAAGTTCTGGTTATCGGCAGCGGCGGGCGCGAGCACGCCCTGGTGTGGAAGATCGCACAATCGCCCCTGGTCGAGGAAGTGTTCTGCGCGCCGGGCAACGCCGGCATCGCCGGTCAGGCGACGTGTGTCCCCATCAAGGCGGACGATATCGACGGGCTGCTCGATTTTGCCCAAAAACAGCAGGTCGGTTTGACGGTCGTCGGACCCGAACTGCCTTTGACCCTGGGGATCGTGGACCGTTTTCGCGCTGCGGAACTGACGATTTTCGGAGCCACCGAGGCGGCCGCCCAGATCGAGGGGAGCAAGAGCTTTTCCAAGGATCTGATGGCCAAATACGGGGTGCCGACGGCTTCTTACGGTACCTTTACCGATCGTGATGAGGCTGTAGCCTTTATCGAGCGGCAGGGAGCGCCGATCGTTGTCAAGGCCGACGGTCTGGCCGCCGGCAAAGGCGTGATCCTGGCCTCAACCGTGGAAGAGGCGATCGGTGCTGTGGATTCGATTCTGTGCGAAGGAGCTTTCGGCAGCGCCGGCGCCCGGGTGGTTGTCGAGGAGTTTCTGGAAGGGGAGGAGGCTTCCTTCCTGGCTTTTACAGATGGCGAACGCATCGTGCCGCTGGCTTCTTCCCAGGACCACAAGGCGGCTTACGACGGCGATACCGGCCCCAATACCGGTGGCATGGGGGCTTATTCTCCCGCGCCGGTGGTAACCCGGGATATCCACGATAAAATCATCGAGCAGGTACTCAAACCGACCATTGCGGGTATGGCCGCCGAGGGTTGCGTTTACGGCAGCATCCTTTATGCCGGTCTCATGATCAAGGACGGCGAACTCAAGGTTCTCGAATTCAATGCCCGGTTCGGTGATCCCGAGACCCAACCGCTGCTGGCGCGCCTCAAGTCGGATATCGTTCCTGTGTTGCTGGCCTGCGCACGCGGCGACCTGTCCGGTGTTGAGCTCGAATGGCACGACAAGGCTGCGGTTTGCGTGGTCATGGCCTCCGGCGGTTATCCGGGGGACTATGCCAAGGGGCAGGTCATAAACGGACTCGATGCCGCCGCCGATATCGAGGATCTGGTAGTGTTTCACGCCGGTACCGCTCTGCAGAATGACGACATCGTTACGGCCGGCGGACGTGTGCTCGGCGTGACCGGCCTGGGGAACACCGTTGCCGAAGCGATCGAGCGAGCCTACCAGGGAGTCAAGACCATCAGCTGGAAAGATGTTCATTATCGCAACGACATCGGTCAAAAGGCGTTGAATCGGTAAGGTGCTTAAGGGCTTCATGAGGTCTGTATGACTCATGGAACCTGTGCGACCAATGCTTTTATAAACACTCAAGCTCGCATCAAGACAGCGATCAGGAGAATCCAAGCTATGAAAGACAAGCCGCTGGTCGGCATCCTCATGGGCAGCGACAGCGATTACGATATCATGGTCGAAGCGGCCCGGGCTCTGCAGCGTTTTGATATCCCCTTCGAAATGACGGTTTCGAGTGCCCATCGTTCGCCGCAACGCACCGGCGAATATGCCCGCACCGCCCGACAACGCGGGTTGCGGGTGCTGATCGTCGGCGCGGGTGCCGCGGCCCATCTGGCGGGAGTGGTGGCGGCCGAGTCGACCCTGCCGGTGATCGGCGTACCCGTTGATGCTTCGGCCCTCAAGGGGCTCGATGCGCTGCTTGCTACGGTCCAGATGCCCGCCGGCATTCCGGTGGCGACCATGGCTATCGGCAAGGCCGGAGCGCGCAACGCAGGTATTTTCGCGGCCCAGATCATTACCGCCAACGATCCGGTCATGGTCAAAAAGTTCGAAGCATTCAAACAGGAACTGGCAGAAGGGGTGGAAGCCAAGGCTGCAGCTTTGCAGGAGCGCCTGGTTCATGACGGTTTCTGATTCTCGAATTCGTTATTGCCGGCCGTTATTCGGTTCTTTCAGGATGACGGTCGGTATGTTTTTGAGCGATATGTTTTTCTGAATACGCGGTGCTGTCGGGCAGGAGCGATCATGAATTTCGGAAACCTTTCCAGTTTACTCGCAAACCTGTGGAGCGGCCTGCGTTCCTTGAAGCTCTCCCTTCTTACTCTGTTCTTTTTGGCCGGAAGTTCCGTTCTCGGGACCATCCTGCCGCAAAAACTCTCCATCGCTGAATATCATCAGCGTCTGGGGCCTGTCGCGACCCATCTGATTCGCTTCCTGCAGCTTGATGACATGTACCATTCGTGGTGGTTTGTCGGCCTGTTGGGGCTGTTTGCCCTCAATCTCGCCGCTTGCACGGTACACCGTCTGCCCGGCGTCTGGCGGCAGATCACTCGCCCGAATCTGACGCCCTCTGACAGGTGGCTGCAAAATCGTCCCCAGTTTTGCGAATGGCGGGTTGCTAAGTCTCTCGAGGCGATGGAGCATCGATTGACGGAAACGTTGCGGCGTCGTTTTTCTCATGTGCGACGCGACACCAAAGAAGGTACCGTTTGGTTGTTCGCTCAAAAACAGCCGTGGGCACGTCTTGGGGCCTATGTTACCCATCTGGCGATTCTTATCATTTTGCTGGGAGGGGTGGTAGGTAGTAAAGGAGGATTTCAAGGCTATGTCACCATTGTCGAGGGGCATACAGTCGAGCGTCTTCGTTTGAATGATGGACAGAAAGACGTGTCTCTGGGATTCGGGGTGCGCTGCGACCGGTTTGCCGTCGAGTACTATGCAGACAGCGATCGACCCAAAGAGTTTCGCAGCCTCCTGACGATTCTCGAGGACGGCCGCGAGGTGCCGGGATTGGTCAAGGTACCGGTTCGGGTCAATCACCCCCTTCGTTATCGCGGGTTGACCTTCTATCAATCCGGTTACGGGGTGGATGCCCATCTGTTTCGTTTCAGAGTCAAACCGCGCGGTGGCGATCCTTTCGAACTGGAGGTGCCTTCCGATCGGATGGTTTCTCTGCCTGACGGGACCTCGTTAGCCGTTGCCGGTTATCTTCCCGATTTTGAAGGCCGCGGCCCGGTTGCCGGTCTTCAGTTTGTCTCTCCCGATGGCCGGCCCGGTCGGGCCATGGCTTTTTACGATCCTGACCTGGGCGCCGGTCGCGCCGATGCTCCGTACACCTTTCGGCTGCTATCGATCGATCAACGCTGGTACACCGGTCTTCAGGTCAGTCGGGATCCTGGGGTGCCGCTGGTATGGTTAGGGTGTCTGTTGCTGGTTCTCGGAACCCTCGCAGCCTTTTATTTTTCTCATCAGTGCGTATGGCTGCAGTTGAAACCTGACGGCAGCGGGACCTGCCTTCGGTTTGCAGGCCAGGCTCATCGCCACGGTGAATCCTTTGGCAAACGGTTTGCCAATCTTTGCCGCGACCTGCAGCAGAGCGTGTCGGAGGAGCTGTCATGACCAGTTTTAATCTGCTCAACGGAGCAACCACCGCATACTTTATCGCTTTCTGGTTGTTGGTAGCTTACGCCGGTTTGCGCCGTGAAACTTTGGGGCGAATGGGGATCGTTTTCACCTGGGTCGGTTTGATAGTCCACGCAATGGGTATCGGGTTGCGCTGGTACGAGTCCTATCAGTTGCCTGGAGACGTCGGGCATGCTCCCTTTGCCAATTTTTATGAATCCGTGGTTTTTTTCGGATGGGCCATCGTACTTGCTTTTCTGCTGCTCGATCTTAAGTTGCGTCGCCGGGTGATCGGGGTTTTCGCTCTGCCGTTGGCCTTGGCCTGCATGGGGTATGCCCAGTTGTCAGGTCGCGATGCCATCGAGCCACTCATGCCGGCCCTTCGCAGTCGCTGGCTGACCTATCATGTCATCAGTTGCTTTTTGGCCTATGGTGCTTTCACCATGTCATTCTGCGTGTCGGTGATGTACCTCCTCAAGGAGAGGAGTCGAAACCTTGCTCCACAAACCGCTTGGTGGCACGGTTTTATCGGCCTGTTCCCCGGTCGGGATACGTTGGATGACGTCAATTATCGTGCCGTGGCCATCGGTTTTCCCATCTGGACCGTCGGTATCGTTACCGGAGCGGCCTGGGCCAATTATGCATGGGGACGCTACTGGAGTTGGGACCCTAAGGAAACCTGGAGTCTGATTGTCTGGTTTATCTATGCCGCTTTTCTGCACGCAAGATTGAGCCGTGGCTGGAGCGGACGTGCCACGGCCTGGCTGGCGATCGGCGGCTTTGTCGCCACCCTGTTCTGTTATCTCGGTGTCAATCTGCTCTTGCCCGGACTGCATTCCTATGGCAGTTGACGTACCCCTGGACGAGGATGAAACCCTCGACGATCTGCGCCTTGGCGGCCTGCGCATCATCCAGAAGAAAAAGGGTTATCGGTTTTCTCTCGACCCGGTGCTGTTGTGCGCCTTTGCGCGGTTTCAGCGCCATGAGTTGGTTTGCGATCTCGGTTGCGGCAGCGGCGTGATTCCGTTGATTCTGGCGCGCACTGCCCGGTCGCTTCGGATCATCGGCGTTGAAATCCAGGCGGAATTGGCAGATCGTGCCAGGCGCAGCGTGCGTCTCAACGATCTACAGGATCGCGTAGAGGTGTTGCACCGGGATCTGCGCAGCGTACGAGAAGTGCTGGCGGCCGAATCGTGTCAGGTGGTGATGGCCAACCCACCTTATCGGCGGCCGGCGAGCGGCCGACTGGCGCCGGAAGATGAACGAGCCCGGGCACGTCACGAATTAAGCGGCGGGCTGGAGGATTTTTTATCATGCGCCGCCTACTTGCTTGGGACGGGGGGGCGATTCTACATGGTTCATCTGGCAGAGCGTCTCACCGATGTGCTGGCGGGCATGCGACAGGCCGGTCTGGAGCCGAAACGTTTGCGTTGTGTTCATGCGCGCTCGGGGGAGCCGGCACGTATGGTGCTCGTGGAGGGGCGACGTGGCGGTGCCGCGGGTATGGCTGTGGAAGCACCGCTGGTGATCTACGACGAATCCGGATATTCGGCGGAGGTCCGGTCCTTCTACGGGGAGGGGTAATGCCTCTTTTATGCGCTTTGTGATTTGGAGCGGCGCGCCTTGTCGAGTCGCAGCTGCATTTCCATCAGGTGACGCAGGTGACGACGCAGTTCCTGGTCCTCCAGGTGGGCAAGGGATTTTTCGATGTCTTGTCGTTCCTTCTCACTCAAAGGTTCGTTCTGCCAGTGGCCGGGGAGAGAGTCCTGATTCTCCTCGCTTTGGTAATGAGCGTTCCGTCCGTGACGCAAAAACAGATCGTCGATAAGATGCTCGCCGAGTTGTTCGTTGAGCCGTGTCAGGATGCGCGGTTTCAGAAGTTGCAATTGCTGCATCCATACCGGGTGGTCGACGCGTACTTCCAGGACGGATCCGCGCAGCCGTACCGGCTTGGCGCGGGCGGCGATCTGCTTGCCCACGGCCGCATCCCAGTATTGCCAGACCCGGTAGCGGCTGAAGTTGGCATCCATGCCGCGCGACGCCAGCCACTGCTGTAAAATATGCTGAACACCTTCGATGCGGAAGCGCGAAGAACTCATGCAAGGTTGCTTTCGTTTGCTGATTGGTAAGTTTGTCTGCCGCAGTTTATCCTTCCGCGATGATGTCTGTCAACGTATGTGCGTTAGTGAATAAGAATCTGCATTCCTCTGTTCTCTAGACGGCTTTTCAACAGCTTTCCAGGATGATCCGGTCCGGTTCGGTTCAGCACAAGGTTTACGGATTGCAGATAACGGCTGTGAATCCCCGGCTAAGTGTTTTCCCTTGACAACGGATGGGGGGTCTCCTATAGTTCGCATTTACGCTAGACCGGTTTCTGTCCGCAGGTAATTCCTATCGCTTTGTTTCTCCCGCTTTTCGGGGGGGCTTGCCGGATGGAAACTCTATAGATATTCAACGACGGGCAGGCCAGCAACCATGTTTGACAATCTGACGGATAAACTCGACTCGGTCTTCAAGAAACTGCGCGGGCAAGGGCGGTTGACGGAGGACAATATCAAGCAAAGCCTGCGTGAAGTCCGCCTGGTTCTGCTTGAGGCGGACGTCAATTATCGCGTGGTTAAGGATTTCGTGGCCAGCGTGCGGGAGCGCGCCGTCGGGCAGGAAGTTCTTAAAAGTCTCAATCCGGCACAGCAGGTCATCAAGGTCGTTCGCGATGAGCTGGGGCGCCTTATGGGAGAGGGGGAAGATAACGCTCTCGACCTGGCTGCCCGGCCGCCGGTTTCGGTGATGTTGTGCGGCCTGCAGGGGGCCGGCAAGACCACATCCTGCGGCAAGCTGGCATTGCAGCTACGTCGGCAGAAGCGTAATCCTCTGCTGGTCCCGGCCGATGTTTATCGACCGGCAGCCATTGAACAGCTCAAGACCCTCGGCAAGCAGCTGGATATACCGGTATACGACTCCCGTCCGGATGTCGATCCCGTTAAACTGTGTACCGATGCAAGGTCGTTTGCCGAGCTTAACGGCTACGATACACTGATACTCGATACAGCCGGGCGCCTGCATATAGATGAGGCGCTGATGGCCGAGTTGCAGCGTATCAAACAGGCCCTGCAGCCGCGTGAAATTCTGTTTGTGGCCGATGCCATGACCGGTCAGGACGCCGTGAACGTCGCCGAGAGCTTCGATCAGCAACTCGATATCACCGGGGTGATCCTTACCAAGCTGGATGGTGATGCCCGCGGCGGGGCTGCCCTGTCCATCCGTGCGGTGACCGGCAAGCCCATCAAGCTTGTCGGCCTGGGCGAAAAACTCGATGCCCTGGAAGTCTTCCATGGAGACCGCATGGCGCAGCGCATCCTCGGTATGGGTGATGTGCTGTCTCTTATCGAAAAGGCGGAAGCCGCCGTCGATAAGGAAGACGCGCAGGCCATGGAACAAAAGTTGCGCAAGGAAGGTTTCACTCTCGAGACTTTCCGCGATCAACTCAAGACCATCAAGAAGATGGGTTCGATGGAGTCTTTGCTCAAGCTCATCCCCGGTGCCGGCAAAGCCATGAAGCAGATGGGCAATATGCAGATGCCGGACAAGGAGCTGAAGAAGATCGAGGCGATCATTAACTCCATGACTGCGGCTGAACGTCGAGATCAGCGTATTCTCAACGGATCGCGTCGCCTGCGTATTGCCAAGGGCAGTGGGACGACGGTGCAGGATGTCAATCAGTTGATCAAGCGTTTTAACGAAGCGCAGAAGATGATGAAAAAGATGCAGAAGATGGGTCCCAAGGGGATGAAGAACTTGATGGGACGGGGCGGATTCCCCATGTAAATACGGTCTCGACCGGTCGGTTCTGCCGGTCCTTGTCTCAAAGCGAACCGCGTTGGCGGTATCGCGCGGGCCGCTAAGAGCCCGCTTTTTAGTGGCAAAAGACAAGCAAAGAACCTAATATACTCACCACCAACGAAAAAACGTTTTAGAAACACCCAGGAGGAATAACACATGTCGGTAAAAATCAGACTGGCACGCGGCGGCGCCAAGAAAAAACCTTTCTACCAGGTAGTGGTAGCGGACGAACGCTTTCCGCGTGACGGTCGTTTCATCGAACAGCTTGGACAATATGATCCCCGGCAGAATCCGTCGATGGTCACCTTGCAGGAAGATAAAACCCTTGAATGGCTGAAAAAAGGCGCTCAGCCTACCGATACGGTACGGCGTCTGCTGCGCAGCCAGGGTGTTTGGGCCAAGTTCAAGCAGGCCTGAGGGGCCTGATCCCGAACAGGTGTCCGAGACGGGCCGCTTTTCTCCAAAGGACCGATGACTATGAAGGAGCTGATCGAATTCATCGCAAAATCCCTGGTAGAAAATCCTGACGCGGTTTCCGTTACCGAAGAAGTGGGGGGAGGACGGTAGCGTCCTCCTGAAGCTCGCGGCGGCTCCCGAAGATATGGGGCGCATTATCGGCAAGCAGGGAAGGACCGCCAAAGCCATGCGGACTCTGCTTAATGCCAAGGCGACCCGTGAGGCCAAGCGGGCTTCTTTGCACATTATGGAGTGATGGTTCTGCAACAAAGCGAATTACTGATTTTAGGGGTTGTCATCGGAACCCACGGGTTGCGAGGCGATCTCAAGGTTCGCGGCTGTGCCAAGGATTTTCCATTGCTTTCCCGGGTGCCCCATCTTGTCTTCCTGCGAGAAGGCGAGACTGTGGAGGTCTGTGCGCGACGCAAGGCCGATTGGTACAGGGGCAATCTGTTGTTGCATCTTGTCGGATTGGATGACGTCAACTCCGTACAACACCTGATCGGGTGCGAGGTCGCCGTGCGGTGCCATGATGCGCCTGCTCTGCCTGAAGGTGAATATTACTGGTATCAGCTCGAGGGGTTGACGGCCTTTGATCGCCGACTTGGTGTTATCGGTAGCCTCGACGATGTCTTTACCACGGCTGCTCACGACGTTTACGTGATCAACGGCGAATATGGAGAAGTTCTGGTACCTGCCGTCGATGCTTTTCTGGTTGAAGTCGACCTGGGAGAGCGTCGCGTATTGTTCGACCTGCCCGAGGGTCTGGTTCAGGAAGCCTGATGTTCTTTGATGTTCTGACGCTTTTTCCCGGCATGTTCGAGTCGCCCTTTGCTGACAGTATAATCGGCAAGGGCATCGAGCGGGGTCTTGTAGAGATAACCGTCCACCACCTTCGCGATTGGGCGGAAGGCAAGCACAAGGTCACCGACGATGTGCCCTACGGAGGGGGTGAGGGGATGGTTCTCAAGCCCGAACCCGTGGTAAAGGCCTTGAGGGATATCAAGGCGCGCAGGGCTCGTGCCAGGGTGCTGCTGATGACGCCTCAAGGCAGGCCATTTTGTCAGGAACATGCGCGACAGCTTGCGGGAGAGGAATCCCTGATCTTTGTCTGCGGCCGCTATGAAGGTTTCGACGAGCGCATCCGTTCCATGGTTGATGACGAGTTGTCTCTTGGTGATTTCGTCCTGACCGGGGGCGAACTGGCCGCCATGACCATGATCGATGCCGTGGCACGGTTGGTGCCGGGGGTGCTTGGCAATCGCGACAGCGCCCAGAGTGATTCCTACAGCGACGGGTTGCTGGAATATCCCCAATATACCCGGCCTGCCGAATTCGATGGGATGCAGGTTCCCGAGGTTTTGTTGTCGGGCAACCACGGTGCCATTGCCCGGTGGCGCAGGCGGCAGCAGTTGCTGCGAACCTGGCAGAGGCGTCCCGATCTGCTCGAGAGTGCCCGGCTCAGTGAAGAGGACCGACGCCTTCTGGCAGAGTTGCAGAGCGATGCCGAAAAGGATGCGGACCGATGAATTCTCGGGTCGCCGTTGCTCTGGTGCATTATCCCGTAACGGATCGCCGCGGTGATCTGGTGAGTACAGCGGTTACCAATCTCGATCTGCACGATATTGCCCGTACCGCCCGTACCTATGGGGTGGATCGGTTTTATGTCGTTACGCCGGTTGTCGAACAACAGTATCTGGTCGAACGTATTCTGTCGCATTGGCAGGATGGACACGGAGCTGCATACAACCGCCACCGCGGCGAAGCTTTGTCTCTGATACGGATTGTCGGTTCACTGGACGAAGCGCTTTCCGATTGGAAGATTTGTGCCGGGTCGGCCGCCGTTCCGGTACTTACCGGTGCGACGCGAAACGATGGCATCGGTACGGACGAATGCCGCACATTGCTTCGAGAGGTGCCGATGTTGCTGGTGTTCGGAACGGGCTGGGGATTGGCTCCGGAATTGTTCGAGCGTGGCTGGACTGTGCTCGAACCGATCCGCGGTCGAGGTGTCTACAATCATTTGCCGGTACGCGCCGCTGCGGCGATCATGCTTGATCGGCTGCTCGGCATGTCGGCTTCAAATCAAAAAACTGAATAAAAAGACTCGCTCTAGAGGAGGATGAAAATGAATATTATCGATCGTTTGGAAATGGAACAGATGAAGAAGAATATCCCTGCTTTCAAAGCAGGGGATACTCTCAGGGTTCATGTCAAGATCGTTGAGGGCGACAAGCAGCGTATCCAGGTTTTTCAGGGTGTCTGCATCAAGCGTCATAATAAAGGACTGGGATCGACTTTTACCGTGCGTAAGATTTCCGAAGGCATGGGGGTGGAACGTGTCTTCCCCCTCCATACGCCCACCATCGATAAAATCGAAGTCATGACGGTTGGCCGCGTGCGTCGTGCCAAACTCTACTATCTGCGCAAGCTGCAGGGTAAAGCTGCCCGTATCCGCGAAAAGCGCAACGTCTGACAGGTCGTTTTACTGCAAAAGCCCCGGTCTTTGTGCCGGGGTTTTTGTTTTTTTGCATTGTTCGTATCAGCCCCTGCAGGCCGGACGCTCTCGTCTGTTCAGAAGCTGAGGGACCGAAATGCTCGAACTTTTTCCTTCCGAAGCCCCTTCACCGCTATTTTTCGAAAATAAACTGAGCAGCCAGGGATACCGCCGCATTGCCGGGATAGACGAAGCCGGTCGCGGACCTTTGGCCGGACCCGTGGTTGCTGCGGCAGTCATTCTGCCTTCCACCTTTGACCTTCCCGGTCTCGATGATTCCAAAAAACTCTCTGCCAAGCTGCGAGACAAGTTGTTTCCGCAGATTCGCATGCAGGCCGCGGATTACGGAATCGGCCTTGCACATGCTTTTGAAATTGATCGATTGAATATTCTTCAGGCGACCTTGTTGGCCATGCGTCGGGCTGTGGCAAGGTTGAAATTTCCGGCCGACTATCTGTTGGTAGACGGCATCACGCCGGTCCCGTTGCCTCTGGCGCAAAAGACTCTGAAAAAGGGGGATAGTCGTTCCCTTTCCATAGCTGCCGCCTCGGTGCTGGCCAAGGTCGTGCGGGATCGACTGATGATCACTTACGACAGCCGTTTTCCCGGGTACGGGTTTGCTGGACACAAGGGCTATGGAAGTGCCGCTCATCGCGAAGCGATCGCAAAAATGGGGCCGACTCCGCTGCATAGGGGGTCCTTTCGAGGGGTAAAAGAATATCTATGACCCATGAAAGACTTCATCTCGGTCGCTGGGGAGAAGACCTTGCTGCCCGCTATCTGCGCCGCCGAGGATTGAAAATTGTCGACCGCAACGTGCGTACCCCGGTAGGGGAACTCGATATCGTGGCCCGGGACAGGCGCACTTTGGTCTTCGCCGAAGTGAAAACGCGGCGGGGGCTGTCCCACGGCTTTCCCCAGGAGGCGGTCGGGGCGCGCAAGCAGCGGCAGATCCTGAGGGCGGCGCAATGGTATCTCAAACAGCGAAACTTCGACAAACTGCAACCGCGTTTCGATGTGATCGCTGTACGGGGCGACGGTCAACGTGCCGAGATCGATCATTTCCCCGCGGCGTTCGATCTGGGTTAGCCCGGCATCGGTGTCCCATCCGAGCGACAATAAGAAGATTGCCGCTAAGTGCCTCTGGATTGCTTTTCAGAAGCGACGCGGGTACAATGCCCGATGCGCGGTCCGGGATGTGTCGTTGTTGTAGATGGACAGGCGTTCTTGCTTCGTTTGGGCGATTGGCGCATATGCCGATACTTTTTGCTTTTTGTTCCGAAAAAAAGCAAAACCAATCATCTCCTGAAAAAGGATTAAGTGTTATGGAACTTCGCATGGCATCGCAGGGGTTTGTGAGGCTTGGGATCTGTACCCCGGCAAACAGGGTGGCGGATGTTGCGTATAATTGCGAACAGATTCGCAAGGTGGTTACGGAGACGCCGGATTGCCGGTTCTTCGTATTTCCCGAATTGTGCCTGACTGCCTATACCTGCGCCGATCTGTTTTTTCAGCCTCTGCTGATCGAGCAGGCGCGTAAAGCCCTTGTGCAGTTGGCTGAATTTACCGCCGAACGCCGTGTGACCATGGTGGTCGGGGCTCCGATAGCCCATCGCGGCAGGCTTTACAACTGTGCGGTGTTCCTCTCCGGTGGAGGTATCCTCGGGGTGGTGCCCAAACGGTTTCTGCCCAATACCATGGAATTTTACGAAGAGCGCTGGTTTTCTTCGGCCGTCGATCTGAACGATACCGAACTGGTGTGGGACAAAGAGCGCATTCCATTCGGCACCGATCTGCTGTTTCGAGCCGATGGGTTGCCCGACTGTATCGTCGGTATCGAGGTCTGCGAAGATGTTTGGGTCGCCAATCCGCCCAGCGGACAACTGGCGGTTGCCGGTGCCACGGTTTTGCTGAACCTTTCGGCGAGTCCCGAACTGCTTGGCAAGATAGAGTACCGACGATCTCTGGTGCAGTCCCAATCGGCACGCTGCCTGGCGGCTTACGCCTATGCCTCGTCGGGACCGGGGGAATCGAGCACCGATCTGGTATTCTCCGGCCATTCACTGATTGCCGAAAACGGCGCCATTCTGGCCGAAACGCAGCGGTTCCGGTTCGACAGCCAGGTGGCGGTAGCCGATATCGATGTCGAGCGCTTGGTCAACGAGCGTTTCAAGAATAACAGCTACGGTTTTTCCCACCCCGACGCTTCCTGTCGCGTGATCGATTTCCCCTTGACCGATGTGACCACCGATCATCTGTGTCGTCCGATACCGCCTACTCCGTTCGTACCGCCGGCCGAGGAGGAGCGGGCCCACCGGTGTCATGAAATATTCGAAATCCAGACCACCGGGCTGGCCAAGAGACTGCAGCATACCGGCGCCAAGCGCGCCGTCATCGGCATATCCGGCGGCCTCGATTCGACGCTTGCTTTGCTGGTTACGGTCAAGGCTTTTGACAAACTCGGATACGATCGTTCAGGCATCGAGACCATTACCATGCCCGGCTTCGGCACCACCAACCGAACCCGCGGCAACGCCGAGCGCCTGGCGGAAATGCTCGGCACTCACCTTCGGGTGATCTCCATCGATGCCGCCGTTCGGCAGCATTTTGCCGACATCGGGCATGACGAGACGGTGCACGATATCACCTATGAAAACTCTCAGGCTCGCGAACGCACTCAGATACTCATGAATATCGCCAACCAGGTCGGAGGTTTGGTGATTGGCACCGGCGATCTGTCGGAACTGGCTCTGGGCTGGTGTACCTACAACGGTGATCACATGTCCATGTATGCGGTAAACACCGGGGTGCCTAAAACCCTGGTGCGCTATCTTGTCGCATGGTGTGCCGACGCGGAATTCTCTGGCGATATTTCCGCTATTCTGCATGATGTGTGTGACACTCCCGTTTCTCCGGAACTGCTGCCTCCTCATGAAAATGGCGAGATCAAGCAGCGTACCGAGGACAAGATAGGTCCTTATCTGCTGCACGACTTTTATCTGTACCATGTCGTACGCCTCCAGCACCGCCCGTCCAAAATCTTCTTTATGGCTCGCCAGGCCTTTGGCGAAGAGTTCAGCGATCAGGATCTACTATATTGGCTGCGTACCTTTTACCGGCGTTTTTTCTCGCAGCAGTTCAAGCGTTCCTGCTTGCCGGACGGCCCCAAAGTCGGCAGCGTCGTACTTTCGCCGCGAGGCGACTGGCGCATGCCGAGCGACGCAAATCCATCGGTGTGGCTCGACGATCTGAGGGAGCTTGAAGGAGTCATCGGTGAAGGATGATGCGGAGAATCCCGGTACCCTTTACCTGGTGGCTACGCCCATCGGCAACCTGGAGGATATGACCTTCCGCGCACTGCGCATCCTCAAGGAGGTTGACCTGGTGGCTGCCGAGGATACCCGTCATAGTCGCAAACTTTTCTCGCATTACGGCATCGCAACGCCTTTGACCTCTTACTTCGCCCACAACGAAAGTGTCAAAGGGGAACGTATCCTCGAAAATCTGCGCCAGGGAAAGTCGGTGGCTCTGATTACCGATGCCGGGACGCCGGCCATTTCCGATCCCGGTTTTCTGCTGGTGCGGGCCTGTCGCGACGAGGGTTTGCCGGTTACGGCGATACCGGGTGCCTCGGCGGTTATCGCAGGCCTTTCGGTGGCGGGCCTGCCGACAGAGCGCTTTGCTTTCGAAGGCTTCCTTCCTCCTAAAACCGCCGCACGAGGCAAGCTCTTCCGGTCTTTGGCCGCCGAAAAGCGCACCCTCGTTTTTTACGAGGCTCCACACCGGCTGGTTGCAAGTCTTTCCGACCTGATCGAAGTGGTCGGTGCGGAGCGAGAGATAGCGGTGGTGCGTGAATTGACCAAGTTGCACGAAGAAGTGTTCCGAGGTTCTGCCGGGCAGGCTCTCGTCCATTTTCAGCAGGGCAGGGTGCGCGGCGAGATCGTACTGCTGGTAGGGCCGGCTCCAGAAGAGATGCAGCAGGAGACGGTAAGGGAAGCCTTGCTGCGCTGGCACAGGGACACCGACCTGCCCATGCGCCAGATCGTCAAGGAGGTAGCTCGGCAGTTCGGACTGCCCGGCAGCGAGGTGTATAAGGAAAGCCTCAAATTGCGGAAGGAGAAAAAGGAATAACGGTTATTGATGCCACTCTTTTCCTGTCGATCATGACGTCTTCAGACGGTTGTTTCAGAAGCGCACCTCGAAGCGGTCGAAAGAGTTGTCGGCGATTTCCCGGTGGACGGCAAGCCCCTCGACCCGACTGGCCGGAGGTCCTTCCTTCAGGGCGGCCAGCCACTTTTCCACCTGTGTCTGCGGACCTTCCGCCACGGCTTCCACGGCACCGTCCGGCAGGTTGCGCACCCAGCCGGTGAGCCCCAGGCGTATGGCTGTTTTATAGGTGAAATGGCGGAAGCCAACCCCCTGTACACGACCGTTGACCTTTACCTTTACCCGTATCGGCTTCATGCCCCCTCCAGGTCGTTTACCATGTTCAGGAATTCCTCTTCGCTGAGAATCTGAATCCCCAGTTGCCGCGCTTTGTCCAACTTGCTTCCGGCAGCCTCTCCGGCTATGACCCAGTCGGTTTTTTTACTCACGGAGCCGCTGGCGCGTCCACCGAGACGTTCGACGGTCTCCTGGGCCTGCTTGCGCGAGAAACGTGTCAGGCTGCCGGTAAAAACAAAGGTTTTCCCGTCGAAAGGACCTCCGTGCCGCCTTTCTTCAATCTGGGGCGTAACGCCGGCTTGCTGCAGGGCCGAAAGAATATCACGATTGCGCGGTTTGGCAAAAAAATCGGTGACGCTGTCGGCCACCTGGGGCCCGATTTCATGGATGGCCAACAACTCTTCGCGAGTGGCGCGGGACAGTTCTTCCAAAGAGCCGAACTGGCGGGCAAGCAGGCCGGCGAGATGTTCGCCCACATGGCGAATGCCGAGAGCGAACAGAAATCGTCCCAGCGGTCGGGCTTTGCTGGCGGTAATGGCGTTCAGGAGCTTTTTTGCCGACTTGTCGGCAAACCGCTCACAGCCCAGCAGATCTTCTTTGGTAAGGTGATAGAGGTCCGCCACGCTGTGGATCAGGTTTTGTTTCAGCAGTTGTCCGATGGTGCGTTCGCCGAGGCCGTCGATATCCATGGCACGGCGGGACACGAAATGTTTAATCGATTCGCGTAAGCGGGCGGGGCAGGACAGTTCCTGGCAACGTGGTACCACTTCGCCTTCGAGCTTGGCCACGGGACCTTGGCAGACCGGGCAGGATTCCGGAAGGGGTACGCTGTATTCTTTGCCGTTGCGATGCTCGGGCAGAACCTTGACCACATCGGGAATCACGTCACCGGCGCGTTCGATCACTACCGTGTCACCAACCATAACATCCAGGCGGGCGATTTCATCCCAGTTGTGCAAGCTGGCCCGCGATACGGTGACGCCGCTGACCTCCACGGGCCTTAGCTGGGCCACGGGGGTTATGGCGCCGGTGCGCCCGACCTGCAGCACGATATTCTCAACGACGGTGGTTGCTTGACGAGGAGGAAATTTACAGGCTATGGCCCAGCGCGGCGTGCGGGTTTTTTCGCCGAGCTCCCGTTGCAGAGCCAATGCATCGACCTTAACTACAAGCCCGTCGATTTCATAGGGCAACCGGTCGCGCAGTGACTGCATCTGTCGGAAATATTCCGCCACCGGATCGATCCCTTCGAAAGTGCGGGTGTGTTCCAGGTTTACCCGCAGCCCCCATTGCTGAAAACGTTTTAACAGTTCGTAATGGCTGGCCGGCGGTTCTCCGGACAGGCGGCCGACACCGTAGCAGAAGATTTTCAGAGGACGTTTGGCCGTTATCGACGAATCGAGCTGGCGAAGGCTGCCGGCGGCAGCGTTTCGGGGGTTGGCAAAAACCTGCAGGCCTTCCTCCTCCCGTTCCTGGTTGAACCTCTGAAAGTCGGCCAGGTCGATATACACTTCGCCGCGAACTTCCAGCAATTCCGGGGGCTCGCCGTTTAGTAACAGTGGGACGGAAGGGATGGTGCGCAGGTTTTCGGTAATTCCTTCACCGGTCATGCCGTCGCCGCGGGTGGAACCGATTTCAAGGACGCCGTTGCGATAGACCAGTTCCACCGCGACGCCGTCTATTTTCGGTTCGCAGGCATAACGCACAGGCTCATCCCTGTCGAGAAATCGTCGGATACGGGCATCGAATTCAACGAGTTCCTCCTCGTTGAGAGCGTTTCCCAGCGACAGCATGGGCTGGCCGTGAAGCACCGGAGTGAACTGTTCCAGGGGAGGGGCTCCGACCCGCAGGGAAGGGGAAGACGGCGTCACCAGTTCGGGATGGGCTTTTTCCAGTTCGAGCAGTTCCCTGAAAAGTCGATCGTATTCCGCGTCGGATATTTCAGGACGGTCGTAAGTATAGTAAAGCCTGCTGTGACGATGCAGTTCCGAACATAGCTGCCTGTATCGGCTTTCGTAGTGGAATGTGTTCATGGTTGCCTCTGGTATCGGCCAGGAGTTGGTGGATCCGGATTTCGAGCGCTTATATCATAGGGGGAAGTGTATTTCAAACCTGCGTGCAGGACAATTGTAATCATCACGTTCCTGGGGTAGAATCCCCTAATATTTTATTTTTGCCTTTGCGCACCTGTGGGAAGGTTTTTGATGCAAGATTCCATTCTGTATGTTGGCGGTTTGGTGCTGTTGTTGTTGCTTTCGGCTTTTTTTTCTGGATCGGAGACGGCCCTGCTGTCCCTTGACAGCATCAGAGTCAAATACCTGGTGCATAAGAAACGGCGCGGAGCGGAACAGCTTGAACGGGTTCTGGCGCAGCCAGAAAATCTGTTGGGGGCCATTCTCGTCGGCAACAACCTGGTCAATATTGCCGCTTCGGTATTTGCGACGACTTTTTTCGTGCAGGTGTTTGGGGCGCGAGGGGAACTTTTGACCATCGTTATTCTTACGCCGGTGCTGCTGGTCGTATCCGAAGTCTGTCCCAAAACCTTTGCCGCCCGTTATCCGGAGCGCTTTTCCTTCGTTGTGCTGCGCCCCATCATGCTGATCATGTTGCTGCTGCGGCCTGTGGTCTGGCTGGTGACGAGCTTTTCCCGACTGTTGACCCTGTTCGTCAAAAGCGAGCCGCAGCCGATTATTTCCGAAGAAGAGATCCGCACCCTGATTACCGTGGGGGAACAGAGCGGCGTGGTCGGCAAAGACAAATGCCGTATGCTTGGCGGTATTTTCGATCTTTCGCAGATCAGCGTTCGCGATGTCATGATTCCCCGTACCGAGGTGGTTGCTCTCGATGCTTCTTCTTCGTTCGGCGACGTACTGAGAACCGTGCAGCAATCCCGGCATTCGCGATTTCCGATTTACGAAGAATCTCTCGACAATATCATCGGAATCATTCATTCCAAGGATATCTTGCGGTATGTTCATATCGCTCACGAGTTTTCCCTTAAGAAACTGGCCCGCAAACCGTATTTCGTACCCGAATCGAAACGCATCAATACCTTGCTGCAGGCTTTTCAGCGGCGACAGGTGCATATGGCCGTGGTCATCGACGAATATGGCGGGGTGGAGGGTATCGTGACTCTGGAAGATGTGGTCGAGGAAATCGTCGGTGAAATCAGGGATGAGTACGATATCGACGAGGATCTGGTCTTTGAACTGGGGTCCGGGCGCTATCTACTCGATGGAAGTATTTCCTTGCGCGCCGTCAACCAACGCTTCGGTCTGGAGCTTTCGGAAGAACATGCTTCCACCCTGGCCGGCTTCATGCTGGAGGCGCTGGGTAGTATTCCGCATACCGGCGACAGTTGTGCCGAGGGGGACAGTCGTTTCATTGTGCGTAAAGTTATCGATCACCGTATCGAGCAAATCGAGTTGCGGCTGTCTTCCAATGCCCATTCTTCGTAAATATCCCGCCTGAGCTTCTTTTCCGACCGTTGCAAACGAGAAGGGCGCTCGACCCGACCAAATCCGTTCTCCAGGCGAAAAAAAGATCCTCTTTCAAGGGGATCTTTTTTCGTTTTGGGAATCTCCTAAACCCTTAAAAAATTAGAATAAACGCCTTGACAAGGTGGGGGGTGGCCGTTATAGTTGCCCACAAAGTGTTAAATGGTGTCAAATTGGGCCTGGGGCGGACGATGCTATTCAAGGGTGAGTACAATAACGCGATCGATGCCAAGGGGAGGGCGAGCATTCCCGCCAAGTTTCGGGAAATGCTGAGTTCCACCTTTGGTGACGAGCGTCTGGTCGTCACCCAGAGCGATGGCGGTCTGGCGGCATATCCTGTACGAAACTGGGAAGAAATGCTCAAAAAAGTCGAGGCCTTGCCGGCCAGCAAGTTCAAGGATGCCCTCAATCTTTCGCTGATTGCTCCGGCGGTCGAATGTTCATTCGACAAGCAGGGGCGTATCCAGTTGACCAAAGCTCAACGCTGCTACGCGGGGCTCGAGTCGGAAATCCGTGAAATCGTGGTGGTCGGCTATATTGACAAGATCATGATCTGGAATCGTGCCAAGCACGTTGAAATGCGCCAGCAGGCCGAGGAGCTTCTCAAGGACGAATCACAGGCACTTAAAGATCTCGGGTTTTAGGCTATGGCAAAAGAGGTGTTTCGACATAGTTCGGTCATGCCCGGCGAAGTTCTGGAGTGTCTTTCCCCCGGGGCAGGTGAAATCTTTGTCGACGGTACCGTCGGCGGCGGCGGACATGCCCGCCTGATTCTCGAGGCAACGGCTCCGGACGGACTTCTGATCGGACTGGATCGGGACCGCGAGGCCCTCGAAGAGGCGGGACGCAGGCTGGCTCCCTTTGGTGACCGGGTTCTGCTGCGCCATGGCAATTTTGCCGATGCCCACCGGATACTGGCGGAAATCGGCATTTCGTCCGTCGACGGTATTCTGCTCGACCTCGGAGTATCCTCCTTCCAACTCGATACGGCGCGGCGAGGTTTTTCCTTCCGGTCCGATGCTCCCCTCGACATGCGCATGGACGCTTCTTCCGGCATGACTGCCGCCGAGGTGGTCAATACCATGGCGAGCGACGACCTGGTGCGAATTTTCCGTGAATATGGCGAGGAGCGTTATGCGCGTCGTATCGCACGGCGCATCGAACAGGTTCGCTCGGAGGAGCCTTTGCGGACCACCAGACAGTTGGCCGAGCTGGTTCGCGATGCGGTGCCGGGCGGACGTGCCCCGACGCGCATTCATCCGGCCACGCGGGTTTTTCAGGCCCTGCGTATTCATGTCAATGCGGAACTGGACAGCCTGCGCGACGGTTTGCAACGGGCCTTGGGCCTGCTCAAGCCGGGAGGGCGGATGGCGGTGATCAGCTTTCATTCTCTGGAAGATCGCATTGTTAAAAAATTCTTCCGCGGCGAAACCCAACCCTGTATCTGCCCTCCGGGACTGCCGGTCTGCGCCTGTAACCGGAAACCGACGGTGGCGTTGCTGACCCGAAAGGGATTACGAGCCTCCGAAACCGAGGTCGAGTCCAACCCGCGGTCGCGCAGCGCAGTGTTGAGGGCGGTTCGCCGCTTGTAAGTGAGAGGAGCTCCGGAGTTTCCGGATGGCCCCGAGATATATTGCCGTATCCTCGGCATGCTGAAATGACTGGAGGTTTGTTATGTCTTTTTCCACCCAACGGGCCCTGCCCGGCCTCGGCAACGGAAGCGCTTTCTGGCAACGTTTTTCGGTGGGGCAATTCCTGATCTTTCTGGTCGCCCTGGTGGGAGCCGGCGTTTTCTACATCTGGTCCTGCAGTCAGCTCATAGAGTTGGGATATGCCATTTCCAGCTGCGAAGGTCAGCTGATGGAGTTGAAGCGGGAGGAAAACTGTCTGCGCCTGGAGGTTGCCACCCTCAAGAATCCCGCGCATCTGGAACGTGTCGCCATAAATAACCTGAACCTCCATTACCCCGAACCCCATCAGGTGATTATCGTCCAATGAAATTGTCGCCGGAAAAAAGCTGTAAAATCCGTATCTTCCTGATGGGAGTGGGCTTTACACTCTTTTTTCTGGCGGTTGTGGGAAGGGGATACTGGCTGCAGGTCGTCCAGAACGAGGAAACCGTGGCGCGGGCCCGGCGCCAATACAAGCGCATCATTCCTCTGACACCCCGCCGCGGTGCCATTTACGATCGTAACGGTGCGGAGCTTGCACGCAGTACCAGCGTCGATTCCATTTTTGCAGAACCTTTTCGCGTCGGCAATGTCGATGCCACTGTCCGATCGCTGGCGGATTCCCTCGGCATCAGCCGCAGGACGTTGCGCAAGAAATTGACTTCCAAACGTAGTTTCGTCTGGCTGGAGCGCAAGGTTCAGCCGGAGCAAAGCGCAAAGATTCGCAAACTCGATCTCGACGGAATCGCTTTTACCAAGGAACATAAGCGCTTCTATCCCAATGGGAAGCTGGCGGCACAAATCCTTGGCTTTACAGGGCTCGATCCGAAGGGACTGGAGGGGTTGGAGAGGTATTACGATGGCCAACTTCTGGGGCAGGAAGGTTTCCTGGTGGCGGCTAAGGATGGTCGTCGCAAAGGATTGGGAGCCAGCGACAAGGTGGTTCAGGGAGGCAGTCATGGAAATAGTCTTTTCCTGACCATCGATCGCAATCTCCAATACCTTGCAGAAAAAGAGTTGGCGGCGGCCATGAACGATGCCAAGGCCAAATCCGGAAGCGTCGTCATGCTCGATCCGTCCAGCGGCGAAATCCTCGCCATGGCCAATCAGCCGACGTACAATCCCAATGCTTACGGCCGTTTTTCTGTATCAAGCCGACGCAATCGTGCAGTTTGCGATGAATTCGAACCGGGCTCGACGCTTAAGATTTTTCTTATGGCGGCCGCGCTGAATGAAAAACTTGTTTATCCCGAAAAGATGGTGAACTGTGAAAAAGGGGTCTACCGGGTGGGCGGCATGACCATTCACGATCATCATCCTTACGATCGTCTCAGTGTCTCAGACGTATTGCGGATGAGCTCCAATATCGGTTCGGCAAAGATCGGCAAGATTCTGGAGCGCCAGCGTTATTTCGATTATTTGCGAAGCTTCGGTTTTGGGGAGAAAACCGGCCTCGATTTCCCCGGCGAGGCTTCAGGGCAGTTGCGCAGACCTGATTCGTGGTTCGAAGGCGATCTTGCAGCGATATCTTTCGGTCAGGGCATGACCGTTACGGCCCTGCAACTGGCTCGAGCTGCTGCTGTTGTAGCCAATGGCGGCCTGTTGATGAAAGCCGACCTGGTGCGACAGGTCGTAAACGACGCCGGTGAAGTTGTGGAGCGGCGATCACCGGAGGTGATTCGACGCGTGATATCTGAAAAGGCCGCTGCTCAGGTCAGAGCCATGATGGAACTGGTCACGCAGGAAGGCGGGACCGGCACCCTGGCGGCCGTACCGGGGTATCGCGTCGCCGGAAAAACCGGCACCGCTCAGAAGGTCGACCCGGTAACCGGCGGCTACTCGGCGGACAAGCGCGTTGCATCCTTTGTCGGCTTCGCGCCTGCGGAAAAACCACGAGTCGTCATCCTGGTGGTGATCAACGAGCCCAAGACTCACGTCTACGGCGGCCTGGTCGCCGCCCCGGTATTCTCCAAACTGGCCGAGCAGGCACTACGGTACTTCGGGGTTCCGCCGACGGAACCGGATATGGAAACACCGTTGCCGCCCGTGACTCTTGAAACGGTTGTGGCCATCACTTCGGGGACCAAGCAGTCCGAAGCAAACGACAGCGGCATCCCCGTCATGCCTCATTGTCTGGGAATGAGTTGTCGGCAGGTCTTGAAGACCATGGAAAAAACGGGACTCAATATCCGTATCAAAGGATCGGGACGAGTCGTTGACCAGTTTCCGAAGCCCGGACAGGCTATCCGTTATGGCGATGAAGTATGGGTGAGGCTGAGGCCTCCGGCCTGAAATTTCCCTTTGACTTTTTTTCTTATGGGAAGGAAAATTACCGATTCCATGAATATTTCCGACCTTTGCCAGATACTTGAGCCCACCGCCGTCATCGGTTCCACCAGCGGACCGGTCAGCGGCCTGTTTTACGATTCCCGACAAGTGCGGTCAGGAGGGGTGTTTTTTGCCTTGCGGGGGGCAAGTGTGGACGGGCATCGGTTTATAGGAAAGGCACTAGAACGGGAAGCGGGGGCGATTGTGATGGAAACGCCTCGGTCCCTGCCGGAGGGCGTGACCGGTCTGGTGGTGCCCGATACCAGGCGGGCCATGGCTTTGGCGGCTGCGGCTTTCTTTGGGGATCCCACGAAAGATATGCTGGTGGTCGGTATTACCGGAACCAACGGTAAAACCACCGTAAGCTATCTCGTGGAATCGCTGCTTCGGGACGCCGGGCATCGGCCTGCCGTGTTGGGGACGGTCGATTACCGTTTCGAAGGCGAGGGGCTGCCGTCCAGTCATACCACTCCCGAATCGGTCGATCTGATGCAGACCATTGCCGCATTCAGGGGGCGGGGCGCCAATGCGTTGATCCTCGAAGTGTCGTCCCATGCTCTGGAACAACGGCGTGTGGACGGGGTTCGTTTCGATGTGGGCGTTTTTACCAACCTGACACCCGAACATCTCGATTATCATGGCGATCTGGAAACCTATTTCGAGGCCAAGTGCCGATTGTTTACAGGGCTCGGCGCCCATTCTCCCCAGCAAGCCGTCGTCAATCTCGATGATGAATGGGGTAGGCGCCTTGCTCATATGCTCCCTTCTGTCGTCGGTTGCGGACAAACGCCACGATGCTCCGTAACCGCCGAGAATATCGCGATTTCGGCAGCCGGCATCACCGGACTGTTGCGAACTCCGTGCGGAAACGTCGCTTTGCAATCACCGCTGGTCGGTGATTACAACCTGCACAATCTTCTGTGCGCCGCAGGCGTGGGCGTTGCTCTGGATATGACACCGGCAACCATCGTCGCCGCCCTGGCTTCCGCACCACAGGTTCCGGGGCGGTTGGAAAGTATAGAAAACGACAGGGACGCTCTGGTCCTGGTCGATTACGCCCACACCGGCGATGCCCTGCAAAATGTTCTGACAACTCTGCGACAACTTCATCCGCGGCGTCTGTTTTGCATATTCGGTTGCGGTGGCGATCGCGATACCGCCAAACGCCCCGTCATGGGGGAGATCGCTGCAAAGTTGGCCGATGTGGCGATTCTGACTTCGGACAATCCGCGCAGCGAAGATCCCTGCGCCATTATCCGACAGGTAGAGAGCGGTCTGCGCCGCGTACATGCCGGTCCCTGGTCTCTGCAACAGGTGGGGAAGGCTGCCGGCAGAGGGTATGTGATCATTGAAGACCGTCGCGAGGCGATGCGTTTTGCTGTAAACCTGCTGCGTCCCGGAGATGTGCTGCTGGTGGCAGGCAAAGGACACGAGGACTACCAGATTGTCGGCGATCGACGACTGCATTTCGACGATCGCGAGGAATTGCGCCAGGCATTGACAACGGTGACGGAGGGAACATGCGACTCGATGTGAATCAAATCGCCGCCATAACCGGTGGAACCTTGATACCCGAGCGTGTCGACGGCATGGTCACCGGTGTTTCCACCGACAGTCGTTCCCTGCGCTCCGGAGACCTGTTCGTGCCGCTGCGGGGGCCTCGGTTCGACGGTCACGATTTTCTGGTGCAGGCCATTCGAGGCGGGGCCGCCGCCTGCTTGAGCGAGGAAGTGATTGCCGGTTTGTCGGTGCCGGTCATTCGTGTGGCCGATACGCTGCGTGCACTTGGCGACCTGGCTGGCGCCTTACGCCAGGATTTTGATGGGCCTGTAGTGGCAGTGACCGGATCTTCCGGAAAAACCACCACCAAGGAGATGCTCGCCGCCATCCTTGCTTCGCGCGGACCGGGGCTTAAGACGGAGGGCAATTTCAATAATCTGATCGGCCTGCCCCATACCCTGTTTCGGCTTGATCCCGGGCATGCCTGGGCGGTGCTTGAACTTGGCATGAGTGCTCGTGGAGAAATCGCCCGTCTGGCGGAGATCAGTCGTCCCGATATCGGAATTGTAACCAACGTGGGACCTGCTCACCTGCAGAATTTGCAGAATCTTGAAGGTGTGGCCCGTGCCAAAGGGGAGTTGTTTGCCGCCCTGCCTGCAGGGGGCACGGCGATAATAAACGGCGATGACCCGCGGGTCCTGCAGTTGCCGGTTGCCAACGGGGTTCGGCGATTGATTTTCGGATGCGGCCCGAATGCAGAAGTGCGAGCGGAAGACGTAGCCGTCGAGGGGCAGGGGATGCGTTTCCGATTGGCGCTGCCCGATGGAAGCCGGCCGGTTCTCCTGAAGATTCCCGGCCGTTATAATGTGCATAATGCCCTGGCTGCCGCAGCTGCCGCTTGCGCGTTGAAGGTCGACGGTGCGCGGATTGTCGAGGGGCTTGAAAGGTTTCGATCCTGCGCTGGGCGCATGCAGATAATGGAACTTGCCAGCGGTGCGACTCTGCTGGAGGATTTTTACAATGCCAATCCGCTGGCCGTCAAAGCAGCGCTGCTGGCGCTGGACGAATTGCCGGGCAGCGGTCGCCGCATCGCGGTCCTGGGAGATATGCTGGAATTGGGTGAGGCGGCTTCGGATATGCACCGCCAGACCGGGTTGCATGCGTCGAAGTGTGTCGACCTGTTGATCGTTCTCGGCGAACGGGCCGAGGATACCGCAGTGGGAGCGAGGCAGGGCGGAATGCCCCCACAGTCTGTATGGGTGGTGAAAAGTCACGGCGAAGCCGTTCGGTTGCTGGGCGATCTGCTGCGTCCAGGCGACCGCGTGCTGGTCAAGGGATCCCGCGGCATGACCATGGAAAAAATCTGCAACGCTTTATGCGCCAATGATGACCGGCCTTCAGCCGGTCATTAGGAGAAGTACGGATGCTGTACCATTTGTTATATCCGCTGCACGAACAATTTTCGGTGTTGTACATCTTTCGGTACATCACCTTTAGAGCCATCTACGCCACCATTACGGCTCTTATGATCGCCTTTATCCTGGGGCCCTGGCTTATCGACAAACTTTCCAAACTGCAGATAGGGCAGAGTATTCGCAAGGACGGCCCGCAGTCTCATTTCAAAAAGGAAGGGACGCCGACCATGGGCGGCACCCTGATCCTGCTGGCCATCGTTTTGCCGACATTGTTGTGGACCGATCTGACCAATATTTACGTATGGGTAACCCTTCTGGTTACGGTCGGTTTCGGCGCCGTGGGATTCGTCGACGATTACCGCAAGGTAAAGCTGCGCAACAGCGAAGGCCTGTCGGCACGGCAGAAGATGGTGTGGCTGTTGCTGATCGCCGCCACCGCCGGATGCATGCTGTATGTCTATCAGCCGTTTCAGACGACCCTGGCCTTTCCCTTTTTTAAGGGATTGCGGCCGGAACTGGGTCTTTTGTATATCCCGTTTGCCGTGTTGGTTATCGTCGGTGCGAGCAATGCGGTGAACCTTACCGACGGTCTGGATGGCCTGGCTATCGGCCCCACGATCATTGCTTCGGGCACCTATTTGCTGTTCGCCTACCTTGCCGGTAACGCGAGGCTGGCCGATTATCTTCAGATCAGCAGTGTGCAGGGCGCCGGTGAACTGGCCGTTCTGTGCGGAGCCATGGTAGGGGCGGGGCTGGGATTTTTGTGGTTCAACACCTATCCGGCGCAGGTTTTCATGGGCGATGTCGGCAGCCTGTCGCTCGGCGGCGCCCTCGGCACCATTGCGGTCATCACCAAGCAGGAGATCGTTCTGGTCATTGTCGGCGGAATCTTCGTGGTCGAAGCCTTATCGGTCATCGTACAGGTTTCGTCCTTCAAACTGCTTGGCAGGCGGATTTTCCGCATGGCGCCGATTCATCACCACTTCGAACTCAAAGGGTGGGCGGAACCCAAAATCATCGTCCGTTTCTGGATCATCAGTATCATCCTGGCGCTGGTGGCATTGTCGACCCTCAAGTTGAGGTAATTCATGGCTGGATATTCCGGAAAACACGTGGTGGTCGTCGGAGCTGGATGTACGGGTTTGGGTCTGGCCCGGTTCTTTCTGGACCGTGGCGCGGTCACGACCCTCTCCGACAGCCGCAAACGTGAAGACCTCGACGGTGTGACGGAACTGGCCCAACGGGGCCTTCGCTTCGACTGCGGCGGGCACGATGCGCGGTTGCTTGCATCAGCGGATCTGATAGCCATCAGTCCCGGCATTCCTCTTACGGTTCCGGCCCTTGCCGCTGCCCGGCGGGCCGGCGTCCCGGTGCTGGGTGAAATAGAAATCGCCGCGCGGGAACTGACCGCCCCCATAATTGCCGTTACCGGCACGAATGGAAAATCGACCACCACATGCCTGGTCGGCGAAATAATGAAACTCTGGGGACGTCATGCCTTTGTCGGCGGGAATCTCGGGATTCCCCTTATCGAAGCAGCGCGCTGCACCGGCTGGGACTGTATCGTGGCGGAAATCTCCTCTTTTCAACTTGAGGCTATCGAAACGTTCCGCCCACGTTACGGCATGTTGCTCAACCTGACGGCGGACCATCTCGACCGTTACCCGGATATGGCCAGCTACGTGGCGGCCAAACTGCGGCTATTCGACAATATGACAGCTGAAGATGTGGCGATTATCAATGCGGACGATGCGCTGGTGACCCGCCATGCGGAGGGGATGAAATGTCGTACGATAGCTTTCACCTCCTGTCGGGTTCTCGAGGAAGGCATGGGATTCGATGGCGAGCATATTGTCTGGCGGCATGCCGGGCAGCAGCAGCTGTTCCCCGTCTCGGCTTTGCGACTTACAGGTCTGCATAATATCGAGAACGTCATGGCCGCCATGATACCGCCCTTGCTGGAAGGATGTCCCGTCGAGACGGCCTGGCAGGCGGTCTGCGGTTTTGGTGGACTGGATCATCGCATGGTCCTGGTCAGGGAGCTTGATGGGGTGACCTGGTACGACGATTCCAAAGGGACCAATGTCGGCAGCGTCGTAAAAAGTTTGGCAGGACTCGAGGGACAGGTAACCCTGATTGCCGGCGGTAAGGACAAGGGCGGCGATTACGCGCCGCTGGAAGAACTTGTGAAGGCGAAAGTCGACCATCTGATTCTCATCGGCCAGGCGGCCGATCGCATGCAGGATAGTTTCCGGGGGATGACCGAGATTCTCAGGGCCGACTCACTCGAGCAGGCCGTGGATATGGCCCGGCGGGTGACTGTCGCCGGAGGGACGGTGTTGCTCTCTCCCGGTTGTTCGAGTTTTGATATGTTCCGGAGTTATGCCGAGCGTGGCGAGGTATTCTGCCGTGCCGTGCAGGCATTGCATTCCCAGGATTGAGATCATGAAAGAGCGAGGCGGTTACGACTATTGGCTTCTGGCAGTGACGGCGGTGCTGACCGCTATCGGTGTGCTGATGGTCTATTCGTCTTCCTCGATCATGGCTGCGGAACATTACAAGGATGGTTTCTATTTTCTGAAGCGGCAAAGCGGGTTTGCTCTGATCGGCATACTTGTTCTGCTTGGCGCGATGCGCTTCGACTATCATCATTTGCGCAAGCTGGCCGCCTTGATTTTACTGGCGAGCGCTGTCCTCCTTGGTCTGGTTCTGGTTCCCGGCGTCGGCTCGTCGGCGGGCGGCGCGGTACGCTGGATAAGGGTGGCCGGTTTCTCTTTGCAACCGTCGGAACTGGCCAAGTTGGCACTGGTGCTGTTCATGGCCCATTCGCTGTCGCGAAAACCGGAAAAGAGTCTGCGTACCTTCAAATTCGGCGTGTTGCCTTATCTGGTCATTCTCGGACTCATGCTGGTGATGCTGATGCTGCAGCCCGACCTCGGCAGTGCCATGACCATGGGAGCCGTAGCCATGGGCATGATGCTGGTCGCCGGCAGTTGTTTCAAACATCTGCTGGTGTCGATCCTGCCTGCCTTGCCGGCTTTATATCTGGCCATCTGGCGGGTCGATTACCGGCGTCGCCGCATCCTGGCCTTTATGGATCCCTGGAAATATTCGTCGGATGAAGGGTTCCAGATCACCCAGAGCTTGATCGCTTTTGCCAATGGCGGCTGGAAAGGGAAGGGCCTGGGGCAGAGTCAGCAAAAACTGTTTTTTCTTCCCGAGGCGCACACCGATTTCATTTTTTCCGTAGTTGGCGAAGAAGCCGGATTTATAGGCGTTTTGACGATTGCGGTGCTTTTTCTGGTGTTGGTCTGGCTGGGATTGCGCATTGCCTGGATGGCGCCGGACGAATTCGGCCGGTATCTGGCCTTTGGGTTGACCCTGCTGCTGGGGCTTGAAGCTTTTACCAATATGGCGGTGGTTATGTCGCTGTTGCCGACCAAAGGTCTGGCGCTGCCGTTCCTTTCCTACGGAGGCAGCAGCCTGGTGGTGTCATTGCTGGCCGTCGGCATTTTGCTGAATATTTCGAGTCAGATCGAAAGGGGCAGGGCATGAAGCTGTTGCTGGCAGGAGGCGGAACCGGCGGACATCTGTTTCCCGCAGTGGCATTGGCGCAGCGGCTTATGCAGCAGGATCCGGTCGCAGAGGTTCTGTTTGTAGGAACCGCTCGCGGCATCGAGGGCAGGGTTCTTCCGGAATTGGGACTGCCTTTTGAGTTCATTGATATTCGTGGTTTCGTCAACCGGGGACTGGTCGGCAAGTTAGGCATGATTCCCTGTCTGCTGAGAAGCGTCCGGCAGGGATTGCGGATTCTGCGCCGGTTCAAGCCCGATATCGTCTTGGGAGTGGGAGGGTATGCCTCGGCGCCTATGCTGATTGCTGCAAAGCTTAAACGTATACCGACGGTTATTCATGAACAGAATGCCTGGCCCGGCCTGACCAATCGAATGCTGGGACGCTGGGCCCGTTGTGTATGCCTGTCCTTTTCGGAGGCGGAGCGAGCCTTTCATCGCGCCACCACCATTGTGACAGGCAACCCGCTGCGCCAGGGGATGGAAACCTGTCCGCCGATAAATGACGGCGAACCGGAGTTGCTGGTATTCGGCGGTAGTCGCGGTGCCCGTGCCATCAACAACGCTATGCTTGGGGCGTTGCCATTGCTGAATCAATGGCGTGATCGCCTCCATATCGTGCATCAGACCGGAAGCGACGATCTGCAACGTATTCGCGAAGGCTACGTCCGGGCCGGATGGCCTGCGGATGGTGTGGTCCCGTTTATCGACGACATGGTTTCCGCATATGCCGGCGCCCACCTTGTCGTTTGCAGGGCCGGCGCCACCACCCTGGCTGAACTTGCGGCCTGCGGAAGGGCGGCCATCCTTGTTCCCTATCCGCATGCGGCGGGGGACCATCAGACCATCAATGCCCTGGCGGTAGCCAACAAGGGTGCGGCGCTGCTCCTGTCGCAGAATGATTTGAGCGCGGAAACCCTGGCAAGCCTGGTTAACGATCTGCTGGAGAACCGTGAGCGGCTGATCAGCATGTCTGCCGCAGCCGGGTCGCTGGGAGTAGATGGGGCGGCCGACCGCATTCTCAAGATATGCCGCACCATGTGTGGACGGGAATAAGCATTTACTTAACACTGCCTCCGGCAGGGAAGGTTCATAAAATAATATGTACGGAAAGATTCGCACCATACACTTTGTCGGCATAGGTGGTATCGGCATGAGCGGTATCGCCGAGGTGCTGCTCAATCTCGGCTATCGAGTCAGCGGTTCCGACCTGAGGGAGTCCGAGATGACGCGCCGGTTAAACGATCTGGGAGGAACGATCGCTTACGGACATGCCGCGGAAAATCTCGGAGAAGCCGATGTCGTGGTGACCTCGACTGCCGTCAAAGCCGACAACCCCGAAGTCGTCGAAGCGCATCGACGGCTGATTCCCGTAATCCCCCGCGCCGAAATGCTGGCCGAACTGATGCGCATGAAATACGGTATCGCCGTAGCCGGGACTCATGGCAAAACCACCACTACGAGTATGGTTTCGACGGTGTTGTCCAGGTCCGGGATCGACCCGACGGTGGTTATCGGCGGACGCCTCGATTCCATCGGCTCCAATGCCAAGCTTGGCCAGGGTAAGTTTCTGGTAGCCGAGGCGGACGAATCGGATGGGTCTTTTTTGAAACTGTCACCGACCATTGCGGTGGTGACCAACGTCGATGCCGACCATCTCGACTATTACAGTGATCTCGATGAAATCAAACAGACGTTTGTCGATTTCATCAATAAGATACCGTTTTACGGTGTGGCGGTACTGTGCCTCGACGATGCCAATGTTCAGGCTCTTATACCGGAGGTGGGCAAGCGTTTCGTTACCTACGGCATGAGTACCCAGGCCGATTACAACGCCCAGGATGTGTCCTACCGGGAAGAACGTACCACTTTCACCGTATGCCATCAGGGCGAGACTCTGGGACAGCTGTCGATCCGCATGCCCGGGCAGCACAATGTTCTCAATGCCCTGGCCGCAGTGGCCGTTGCCCGTGAACTGGAAATTCCCTTCGATCAGATCGCCGAAGCGTTTTGCGATTTCTGTGGCGTGCAGCGACGTTTTCAGCCCAAGTATCAGGGCCACGATATCATGGTCGTGGACGACTACGGTCATCATCCTGCCGAGATCAAGGTGACGTTGGCGGCAGCGCGTTCCGGATGGAGCCGGCGGATCGTGGCGGTTTTCCAACCTCACCGCTACAGTCGTACCCGGGCTTTATTCGATGATTTCGTGACCGCTTTTTATCAGGCCGACCATCTGGTGGTCATGGATATCTATGCCGCCGGCGAGGCACCGATCCCTGGTGTGGAGGCCCGACTTCTGGCGGAAGGCATCGCCGGTCACGGACATCGGGATGTGCACTATTGCCCCGATGCCGAGGCGGTATCTTCCCATCTGCAAAAGAACGTGCGACCGGGGGACCTGGTATTGACTCTCGGTGCCGGGGATGTGTGGAAGATAGGCGAATCTTTGGCCGAATGGTTGAAACAGCGAGGCTGATATGAATGCTGTGGCTGCCGAATTGCGCGAGATTCTGAAGGGACCGGTACTGGTCGGCGAACCGTTGCGCCGACATACCACTTGGCGCATCGGTGGCCCTGCCGGATTGTTCATTACACCTCGAAGCGAAGAAGAACTGCTCGCGGCGCTCCGTCTTCTGACCCAGGTCGGTATGTCCTGGATGGCTCTCGGGACGGGAAGCAATCTGCTGATTCGCGACGGCGGATTTTCGGGAGCGGTCATTCATACGGGGGCTCTGCGGGATATGGAGTTCCATGAGGACGGCAGTGCCAGGGTCGGTGGCGGACTTCCCGTTATGCGCTTGATCCGCCAATGCGTTCAGCGCGGTTTGGCGGGACTTGAGGAACTGGCAGGTATTCCGGCGACGGTCGGTGGCGCCGCGGTCATGAACGCCGGTGCCGGAAAGCAGAATCTCGCCGGTGTTCTGGAAGGCGTTTTTCTCGTCGGCCCCGAGGGGCAGGAATACTGGTCCTGTGAGCGTCTCGACCTGAGGTACCGTGCTTCAGCCGTACCGTCCGATCGCATCGTTACGGCCGCGGCACTGCAATTCGGACGGGCAAGTTCCGAGCTGTTGGCAAAGACCGTCAAGCAACGCCTGCTTGCCCGTCGCCAGGCTCAGGGGGTCGGCAAACCCAATGCCGGTTCGGTATTCAAAAATCCGCCGGGTTTTCAAGCCTGGCGCCTGATCGACGACTGCGGTCTGCGCGGACGTACTGTTGGCGGTGCCCAGATTTCGGAAAAACACGCAAACTTTATTATCAATCGCGGCGGCGCCAGGGCCTCGGACGTTCTGACGTTGATCGACGAGATTAAAAAAAAGGTACAAAGACAGACCGGAATCGAACTGGAACCGGAAATACGGGTGATCGGGGAAGCCTGATCCGGGTGCGGGCAAAGCAGCCTGAATCATGACGGGAGACGGAATGCAGCGTCAGGAACTGAAACAAAAGAAAATCGCCGTATTGATGGGGGGGCTTTCCGCCGAACGGGAAGTGTCTCTGCGAACGGGACAGGCAATAAGTCAGGCCTTGAAACGATGCGGCTATCAGGTTTGCGATATCGACGCGGGGCGTGACCTCCCGCAACAATTGCAGCGGGCGGGCATCGAGGTGGCCTTTATCGCCCTGCACGGACGATATGGTGAAGACGGCACCGTACAGGGGGTTCTGGAAATGGCAGGCATCCCCTATACCGGCAGTGGCGTGTTGGCTTCCAGCCTGGCCATGGACAAGGTCGCCACCAAAAAAATGCTGTGTTATCACGGCATCGCCACACCGGAGTTCGCCGTCATGCGCCCCGGTCTATCCCGGCAGGACGCTTTGCCCGGCTACCCCCTGGTGGTGAAGCCGGCCAGGGAAGGGTCGACCATTGGCATAAGTATCGCGCATAACGAGCAGGAATTGGCCGCAGGTCTCGAGGAAGCTTTCCGTCACGACGATCTGGTGCTTGTAGAGAAGTTTGTGGCCGGAGCGGAAGTTACCGTGGGCGTGCTGGACGGGCAACCGTTGCCGGTGATCCAGGTGGTTCCCAAGGGCGGTTTTTATGACTACCAGGCTAAATACACGCCGGGCCAGACCGAATACCTGTTACCGGCGCCTTTGCCGCAGAGTCTTTACAAGGCTCTGCAGAATGCGGCCGTACAGGTATTCGAGGCCATCGGTTGTCGCGGCGCGGCGCGCGTCGATTTCATGGTCGCCGATACGGCTTTCTACTGTCTGGAGGTCAACACCATCCCCGGCATGACCGAAACCAGCCTGCTGCCCAAGGCGGCGGGTGCGGCGGGAATGACTTTCGATGAACTGGTTGAGCGCATCCTCAAGGGTGCCGCTCTGGGGAAGTAAACCCTTGACGCTTCATTTGCCCGGCTTGGGGAAAGATGAGAATGGCGAATATCAAAAAACCCAAAAAACGGCGGCTGAGACGTAAAGGCAACCGTTTCAGAAAGCCGCGCAGGATTATTCCCTGGAGACGCTTGCTGATTGGCGGTCTGTGGGGTACCATGGCACTGGCCAGTCTCGCCATGGTTGTTGCCGTGGCCTATTTTGCCGGCCAGATGTTGTTTGCTTCCGACTATTTCAAGGTTGACCGGATTCTGGTGGAGAATAATCATCGCATCGGCCGTGATCAGATTCTGGCGTTATCGGATATCCGCGCCGGAACCAACATTTTTGAGCTTGATCTGGCACGGGTCAGCCGTCGTATCGAGGAAAATCCCTGGATTTCCCGTGCCAAAGTCCGGCGCCTGTTTCCCGATCAACTGGTTATTAAGGTCGAAGAGCGTGTACCCAAGGCCATAATACGCCTCGACTATTTATATTATCTCGATGCCTCTGGACATGTTTTCAAACGGTTGGAGAGGGGGGATCGTCTCGATTTTCCCGTGGTAACCGGTATCGACCGGCAGGCTCTCCTCGATGCGGAAGAGTCCACGTTGCGTCAGCTCGATGAAGTTTTGAAATTACTCGATATGTTGCAGGAACGCAGCATCTTCGGAATGGATAACGTTTCGGAACTTCGTTTTGAAGACACCGCAGGCATTACGCTTTATACTTGCAGTGGCGGCGTACCGGTGCGCATCGGAAAAGACGATTTCGCGGCCAAGCTGGATCGCCTCGAAAAGATCTATCCGCAAATAAGGACCCGATTGGGCCTGATCGATTATATCGATCTGAACGTAACGCGACGCATTATCGTAAAACTGGATGCCGGCAATGTACGAGGCAAAGGTTAGATTCCAAGGGGGAAGGCACGAAGATGAGCAATAACAAACACGATCTGATTGTGGGCCTGGATATCGGTACCACCAAGATTTGCGCTATTGTCGGCCACCAGAACGAAGACGGCCTGGATATCGTCGGCATCGGTACCAGCCCGTCTCGCGGGTTGCGCAAGGGCGTGGTGATCAATATCGAAAGTACCGTCGAAGCCATACGAAAGGCCTTGACCGAAGCCGAATTGATGGCGGATTGCAAGATCGACAGCGTTTACGCAGGCATTGCCGGTGGTCATATTCGCGGATTCAATTCCCAGGGAGTGATCGCGGTCAAGACGCGGGAGGTGACGCGAGACGATATCCGCCGGGTTCTCGATGCCGCAAAGGCCATCGCCATTCCCATGGATCGTGAGGTGATTCATACCTTGCCCCAGGAGTATATCATCGATGACCAGGACGGGATTCTCGACCCTCTGGGCATGTGTGGCGTGCGTCTTGAAGCCAAGGTTCATATCGTTACGGCGGCCACTGCCAGCGCCCAGAATATCGTGCGCAGTTGTTATAAGGCCGACGTCGAGGTGTCCGATATCGTTCTCGAGCAACTGGCTTCTTCCGAGGCGGTTTTGTCGGCCGACGAAAAAGATCTGGGTGTGGCGCTGGTCGATATCGGCGGAGGTACCACGGATCTTGCCATTTTTGTGGACGGTGCCATCAAGCACACATCGGTACTGTCGCTCGGCGGCAATCACCTCACCAACGACATCGCCGTCGGACTGCGCACCCCCATGGCCGAGGCCGAGGTCATTAAACAGAAATACGGCTGCGCCATGACCTCCATGGTCGGCAAGGATGAGACTATCGAGGTTCCGTCGGTCGGCGGAAGGGAGCCGCGTGTTCTCTCGCGGCATCTGCTGGCTGAAATTCTGGAACCGCGGGTCGAAGAGATTTTTACTCTGGCACAGCGTGAAATCATCAAAAGCGGGTTTGAGGATTTGTTGGCATCCGGTATCGTGTTGACGGGAGGCAGTTGTATTCTCCCCGGCATGCCGGAAATGGCCGAGCAGATATTCAACCTGCCGGTACGCCGGGGGTTGCCTCAGGGAATAGGCGGTTTGACCGACGTGGTCAACTCGCCCATATATGCCACCGGCGTTGGTCTGGTCAAATACGGTGCACGTTGCGGCGGCGCGCCCAAGTTCAAGATAGGTTCGGACAATCTGTTCGACCGGGTTCTGCGCCGCATGAAGGAATGGTTCGTGGAATTTTTCTGATGGCGGCGGGAAGCACGACATCTTAAACCGGACTCGGTTACGGAGAGACCGGGTCAACAAGGGAACCGGAGGAGTCATGTCGGATCATATCATGTTCGAATTCGATGAAAGCATCGACCAAACGGCAAAAATCAAGGTGATCGGCGTTGGCGGCGGCGGTAACAATGCTGTCAACACCATGATCCTGAACCAGCTGGATGGTGTCGATTTCGTGGCGGCCAATACCGATGCCCAGGCGCTGCGCAAAAGCCAGGCACCGGTAAAGCTGCAGATCGGCGGCAAATTGACCAAAGGCCTCGGGGCCGGCGCCAATCCTGAAGTCGGTCGGGAAGCGGCGCAGGAAGACCGTTCGCGTCTGGGCGAAATCCTGGAAGGTGCCGATATGGTTTTCATCGCCGCCGGATTGGGCGGGGGTACCGGTACCGGTGCCGCGCCGATCATTGCCGAGGTGGCCAAGGAACAGGGGGCCCTGACCGTTGCCGTGGTTACCAAGCCTTTCAGCCGCGAAGGCAAGCAGCGAATGAAAAAGGCGGTGGTCGGAATCGACAGTCTCAAAAGTGTGGTCGATTCCCTTATCGTTATTCCCAACGATCGTCTGCTGGGGCTTTCCGGAAAGAACACCAGCATCCTCGATGCCTTCAAGCCTTCCGACGATGTTTTGCGTCAGGCGGTTCAGGGCATTTCCGAATTGATCACCACCAGCGGCTTGATCAACGTCGACTTCGCCGATGTCAAGGCAGTCATGAGCGAGCGGGGTATGGCGATGATGGGCATCGGGCTGGCCGAAGGCGAGCGGCGTGCCGCGGAAGCCGCCCAGAAGGCTATCAGCAGTCCCTTGCTGGAAGATATCGATATCTCAGGAGCCAAGGGCGTGCTGGTCAACATTACCGCATCGTCCAGCATGACCATGGAAGAGTTCGACGAAGCCTCCAGCATCATTCACGACAAGGTGCATGAGGACGCCAATATCATCATCGGCCTGGTGATAAACGAAGAGATGGGCGAACGGATCAAAATCACCGCTATTGCCACCGGTTTCGGCGATTCTTTCGAAAAAGGCCGCCGCAACGTGGAAGAACTCCGCAGCCGTGCGGGAGCGGGGCTGGAAAATGAAAACCGTGATCTGCCGACCTTTATCCGTGATCGGCAGAAAGATTCACCAAAAGGCTTCCGTACGCCGCTTGGCGAAGAGCATGAATACGATATCCCGACTTTCATGCGCAAGCGGGTGGACTGACAAGACTTCATAGAGGTCGCCAGCCTGACAGGCTTGACCGGTCGGAGCGAAGATCTCCGCTTCGCTTCACCTGCCTCCATGGCTGATCAGGACTTGCCGGCAATTTTCGGCAGGTCGGGGACCTTTTTTCCCAAAATCACATGACTGCATGACTCCCGTAGCGAGGGGACCTTAGTACGGTCCCCTCGCTTTTTTTAGCTCGTAAAGAATTTCATCGATAACTGGTGACTAGGCGCCGTAGAGACAGGCTCGGCAGTGATTGGGCCAGCCGACTTTTATGCGTAAGGTTGTTAGGGTAAGATGGTTTTGAAGTATTTCCGTCCGGACATCAGGGCGGGAACCTATTACAACGGTTGCATGGCGCGGACAGATGCCGCCCGTCAGGAAAGAATCCGGTATGTCACGAAGGCTTTTGGAGAAAGCGCAGCGGCGCCTGGCTGTCGAAAGCGGCCTGCAATCCAATGCATGGGGCGGGCGTCTGGCCGTGGCCCTTGTCTATCCCAATGTATATCATCAGGCCATGAGCAATCTGGGATATCATACGGTCTACGAACTGCTCAATCGCCGCGAGGATACCCTTTGCGAACGGTTTTTTCTTCCCGATCGCGAGGATCTGGATGAACATCGCAAGACAGGATACCCGCTGTTTTCCCTGGAGTCGAAAAGGTTTCTTGATGAGTTCGACCTGATCGCTTTTTCCATCTCTTTTGAAAACGATTATCTCAACCTGCCCGTCTTTTTTGAGTTGGCTCACCTGCCGTTGATGGCTGAAGCACGAGGCGGGGCCTATCCCCTGGTATTATGTGGGGGCGTCTGTGCCTTCCTCAACCCGGAACCGCTTGCCGGAATCATGGATCTTTTTGCTATCGGGGAGGCCGAGCCCTTGTTGCCCCCGCTTATCGATTATTTGAACGAAAGCTCCGAGGGCCGGGCCGATGTGCTGACCGGGTTATCCAAGCTGCCCGGCGTCTATGTTCCTTCCGGATACCGGGTCGATTATCGTGAAGATGGGCGCGTTGCCGCCTACATACCCGATCCGGGAGTACCGGAAAGGGTGGAACGACAATGGGTGCGCCGGCTCGACGATACAAGCAGTCGTTCCTGCGTTTATACCGAGGACACCGAATTCAAAGACATGGCGTTGGTCGAAATTTCGCGAGGCTGTGCGCGCAAATGCCGCTTTTGCGCTGCAGGGTTCATTTATCTTCCGCCACGAGAACGGAGTCTGCAAGCTCTGGAGGATGAACTGGACGACGGCCTTGAGCATCGCCAGCGGATCGGGCTGGTGAGTCCTGCAGTAGCCGACCACGACGAAATCGGTGCCATCAGCCGGAAAATTCTGAACAGCGGCGGACAGATTTCAGTGGCCAGCCTGCGCATCGATTCTTTGACCTCCCGGGACGTCAAGGCCATGGCGGAATCGGGCCATCGTACCGTAGCCATTGCTCCGGAAGCGGGCAGCCAGCGGTTGCGTAACCTTATCAACAAAGGTCTCGATGAAAGCCAGATCCTGTCGGCGGTTCAATTGATCGCCGATGAAGATATCCCCAATCTCAAACTTTATTTTCTTATCGGATTGCCCACCGAAAAGGCAGAGGATGTGGAGGCGCTGCTGGAACTGGTGCGAAAAATACGAACGGTGTGGCTTGAGGCGGGACGCCGGCGCGGCCGACTCGGTAATCTGACCCTTTCGGTCAACCCTTTTATTCCCAAACCTTTCACGCCATTGCAGTGGGCCGCCATGGAGTCGATCTCTGCGTTGAAGAAGAAGGTCCAGTATCTCAAACGACAGGTCGGGCGCATGGCCAACACGAATGTAACCTGCGAATCGCTCAAGGCGGCCGAATTGCAGGCGTTGTTGTCCAGAGGGGATCGCCGCACCGGACGCCTGTTGCCGCATCTGGCTGAGGGGGTCGGTCTTACGGCTGCCTGTCGTCGCGAAGGTCTGGAAAAGGATTTCTATCTCACGCGGGAACGGGAGGAGGACGAAATCCTTCCCTGGGAAATCATCGATCAGGGCGTCTCGCGCACCTTTTTGTGGTCCGAATATCGACGTGGACTGGCCGGTGATTTGACGCCTCCTTGCGGTTCCGGCTGCCATCGTTGCGGGATATGTACCTGAGAATATGATGCTCGCGTTTGACGCGGCATCCGATTACGGTACCCTTGATAAACATGTCTTAAACCGATGAAAGGAGAACGTCCATGCCCGAGGAACGTACAGGTCTGGTGACATTTAAAGGCAATCCTATGACCCTGATGGGGCCGGCATTGAAAGTCGGTGCGGCAGCGCCGCCATTCACTCTGGTGGACAACGATCTGCAGCCGGTTCGTCTGGCTGATTCGGCAGGCAAGATTCGTCTCGTCACCGTGGTGCCATCTCTCGATACGCCGGTTTGCGACACTATGGCGAGACAGTTCAATCAACAGGCAGCCAACCTGCCGGAGGATGTGGTAGTTTATACCGTCAGCGTCGATCTCCCCTTTGCGCAGGCACGCTGGTGCGGCAACGCAGGGATCGATAAAGTACAGACC